>Ga0265316_10000335_pt1 | contig 52689 bp, 46 predicted proteins | sample 4522metaG_FD_202092 | JGI IMG/M metagenome (GOLD analysis project Ga0265316, IMG submission 202092) | Rhizosphere microbial communities from Carex aquatilis grown in University of Washington, Seatle, WA, United States - 4-5-22 metaG | ecosystem: Host-associated > Plants > Roots > Rhizosphere >... | reverse complement strand
AGGTCGCCATCGATCCTCCACTCCCCGCGCGACGACGTGTCGGCCAGGTAGGCGCCTTTGTCGAAGGGCGGCCCCACCGGCGCGCCACACGCGGTTCTGCCGACGATGTGCTTTTCTTGCGTCAACCGATGGGTCATCCGGACGTCCAGGTGCGAGCCCGCCAGGGGCACGCCTCGCACGCGAAGCCCAGCCACGTCCAGTTCCGTTCGGGCGACGAACCCCGGGCCTGGAAGGAAATCGTCGAGGCTCCCGTTCACGTGGGCGACGCCCGAGACCGTCCCCTCGACCTGCCGAGCGAACGCTCCGAGCGCGTCCACCCTCGAGAGGGGCACTCCCTCGACCATGACGTTCGCGATGAGCGCTCCCCCGCGCAGCAACGAAGCCGAGCCGAGGACCGTTCCCGCGGACCCCGCGCGTTTGCCCACCGGCGGCTGGATCTTGTCGAGGACGAAGGAGCGCACGTCGATGTCCGCCCCAGCGATGCCTCGCTGCCGATCGTACCAGTGCAGCAAGACGTCGGCGTCGCCCTGTGCGAACCGCTCGCCGTAAGCCTGCACGTCGGTCAGGTGCGCCTGCGCGTCGATTGCGATGTAGCCCGCGCCACATGCGTCTTCGGGGCCGCCGAGCGCGACGTGTACGGCGGCGCGTGTGGAAAGCGTGGCGTCCAGCTGGTCGAAGCGCGGATCTTCGTCGAGTCCGAACATAGATAGAAGGTCGCGAATCCCGAAGCCATCGCTCGTCCCAACGCCGTCGACGACGAATCCGCGCTCTCCCCCGAAGCGAAGCCTCGCCGTCGGCACTTCGTAAAGGCTAGTCCGCCGCTTCGCGCGAACGCTCGTGATCCCGACCTCTTTGGTCGGAACGTCGACGGTGACGTGGCCCGCGCTCACGTCGCCGAACGCCACGTCGGACACGGCGAACCCGGTTATCGACTGGATGTCGGCTTCCGGTTCGGGGCGACTGAACGTGCCCCCGATGCGGGCGCTCGCTTGAAGTCGTCCGTGCAGGCGAACGGAGCCGATCGGCGAGAGGTCGTCGAGGTCAGCCGAGACATTCGGCGCGTCGACCCGCAGGTCGTCGTCGAACCCGAGCGAGACCGTCCCCCCGTCGATGCGCGAACGAGGGAGGACGGCGTGAACGTCCGTGAACTTGATCGCGTCGGGGCGCACTCCCAGGTGCGCGGCGATCTGCGCCTCGGAGAACCCGAAGATTTGCCCGCGCGAGTGGTCCTCGGCCGGCCGATCGTACACTCCGAACCCGTAGGTCTTGCCCGTGAACTCGCCGTCGAGCTTCAGGGGCTGGAACGTCCCCGAGATGAGCGGCGCGTGCAATTCGCGAATGTCCCAAGCGACGTGCGCGTGGGGGTGTATCCCGAGGTCTCTCAACAGCGCAGTGAAATCGACCCCGGACGCGTCGAGCGTCGTTTTCTCGAGCCGGCCCCCGCCCGCGAGGGGGGCGACGACGGTGTTGGTGAGCGTCACGCTGCCGCCCCCGAGGCGCAGCGTGGTCTTCGGGCTCTCGACGACATTGCGCCGGATCGTCAGTTCGCTGTGGAGCTCCTCCGCGAGCGCGTATCGATCGAGGCGCAAGTCGTGGGCTTCGAGGGTGCCGGACACTTCGGGCAGGATCGTGTCTCGCCCGTAGCGGACATCCGCATCGAATCGGATCCAGCCGTCGGTCTCGGGGAGGCTCGCCGCCCGCTGGGCGAGGGCGATGGGCGCCCGCACGCCCAGGTGCCCATCTATCTCCGGCCATTTCCCCTCCCCCTGCGAAAGCCTGGCATGCACGTGGCCGAGCGAGAGCTCGACCCGCCGCTTGTCTTCGAGTGGGAGGTCGCACTCGGGCGTCGTTCCCGGCAGGGCGTCGAGGTCTGCCGCGCCCACGGCGTGGAGCCTCCGCACGAGAAGGACCCCGGGCTCTACGCCGATGCGGCCATCGATCGAACAGAGCGCGTCGTCGTCGGTCGCGAGCGAGCCGTCTTCCCGGCGGCGTTCGCGGTGGACCGACGCGCGTCCGACGCGCAGCGCGATCTCGAGGCTGGACCCGGCGGAAGGGTCGTCCTCGGCGCTCACGTCGAGATCGACCGAGCTCGCTTGGCCCTTCACCCCGTCGACGTCGAGGTCGACGGACCCGTCGGTCACCGAGAACGTGTTGAAGGGGACGTGCAGCTCTCCCCCGCGGCTCGGCTCCCGTTCGGGGAGCCTCAGGCTCGTCACCAACCCGTCGCGCACGACCAGCCGCACCACGGGTTGCTCGAGCTCGACCTGATCGATCGCGATCTTGCCTGCCATCAGCGCGAGCAGCTTCGGACGGACGCGAATGCGGCTGCACGCGAGCGCGGGTGGACCGCCGTCGCTCGACTCGATGCGCACGCGCGTCAGCTCCACCGCGACGGGCCACGCGCGGAGGCTCGATTCGTAGGCGGCCACGATGCCTCGATCGCTGAGCGCTCGCTCCGTCTCCCGCGTGACCCAGCCGCGAGCCCAAGCCGATCGCACGACCAGCACCGTCACGAACGGAGCCAGACCGAGGAGCGCCAGCGCCGCGCAAAGACCGCGCGCGATCGTCCGAACCCAGTCGCGTCGACGGTTGCGACCGCGCTGCTTGGTTCGGGAGGGTGCGGTGTAGGTCATGGTCGTGGGCGTGCTCGTCTGGTAGGGCGAGCGGACTGACACCTTAACGCGCGATTCCCCGGGGCTGTAGTCTGGCGCGCATGCGACGCACCACACCGGGGGTCGAGCTGGCCTCCGCCTGGGTCTCTCGAGCCGAAGCGCACGACCCGGAGCGGGTGGTCCGCGTCCTCGAGCCGATGGTGACCGACGCCCGACGGGCGCGGCTCCTCGACGTGATTGGCCGCCGGCTCTCGAGCGTCGCGGTCGTGTTCGACGCGCCTTACGATCCGCACAACGGCGCGGCGGTGGTACGTTCGTGTGAAGCCTTCGGCGTGCAGCGGCTGCATGTCCTCGAACGCAAGGGGACTCCGTTCGCCGTCGCCAGCGCGGTCGCGCGCGGCGCGGAGAAGTGGATCGACGTCGTCCGTCACGCGCACGCCCCGACACTTCTCGCGTGGGCCCGAGAAGAAGACCTCCCGCTCGTCGGAGCGCACCCGGAGGGAGAGCTCGTGCCAACCGACCTCGCGGCCCTGCCTAGGGTGGCGATCGTCTTGGGCAACGAGCGCGAGGGCATTCGAGACGTTCTCGCCCAGGCGTGTTCGGCTCGGGTACGGGTGCCGATGCGCGGGTTCGCCGAGAGCCTCAACGTGAGCGTGACCGGGGCCATCCTCCTCGATGCCGCGACCCACGGGCGCCCTGGAGACCTGGACGCGTCCGATCGGCGCCGCCTGTACGCCCGCGGTCTCTATCTGTCGGTGTCGCATGCGGAGGACGTTCTCGGCGCCCAATGAGGCCGGACGACGAACGCATTGCTACCTCTCGCCGCCCGACTTACCTTCGCCAGTCGAAATCGATGGCCGACGACCTCTACGCCGTCCTCGGCGTTCCCCGGAACGCGGAACCGAGCGCAATCAAGAAGGCGTACCGCAAGCTCGCGGGGCAGCTCCACCCGGACAAGAACCCGGGAAACAAGGGGGCCGAGACACGCTTCAAGGAAGTGAACCGCGCGTTCCAAGTGCTGAGCGACGCGAAACAGCGAAAGCTGTACGACGAATTCGGCGACGAGGGGCTGCGCGAAGGATTCGACGCGGAGCGAGTCCGCGCTTACCGCGACTGGGCCTCGCGACAGCAGCGGGGCGGGGCGACGCACGACCCCGGCGGCGGAGCCCAAGCATTCGATCTCGAGGACGTCCTCGGCGGGTCGGGCGGCGGGGCTTTCGGCGACTTGTTCGGCGATCTGATCGGCCGCACCCGCCGAGCGCGAGGGCCGGCCAAGGGACCCGACCTCGAGAGCGAGATCACCATCGACTTCGCTTCGGCAGTGCGCGGCGCAACCCTCGAGCTCAGACCCCAGGGTGCCGCCGGTGCGCCGGTCACCGTGCGCATCCCGGCTGGCGCTTCCGAAGGCAGCCGCGTGCGCATCTCGGGCCAGGGCGGGCCATCGCCGACGGGCGGCCCGCGCGGCGACCTGGTCCTGACCATCCACGTGACGCCCGACCCCCACTTCCGGCGTGAGGGCGACGACCTTCACCTCGACCTCCCGGTCACGATCGCGGAGGCCTATCACGGCGCCAAAGCGACCGTCCCCACCATCGACGGCTCCGTAACGATGAAGATCCCGGCCCGGACTCAGAGCGGCAACGTCGTCCGTCTGCGGGGCAAGGGGGTTGCGAAGAAGGGATCACCGATCGGCGATCTCTATGTGCACTTTCTCGTTCAGATCCCGAAAGAGGGAGGGGCCGAAGTGGCGACGCTCGTCGACGCGATCGCGAAGTTCCAGACCGAAGACCCGCGAGCCGACATCCATCTCTAGCTCGTCGTTCGCAAAGTGGGGGGGCAACCGCCAGGGACGCCAGGGTCAGAGAGATGGTGGGGCCTTCGACCCCTGGCTTCCTGGCGGTCCCTCCTTCTTCATCGTGTGCCGCAGGAGAGCCTGCGCTATCGGCGCCGAGTCTTCTTTTTCGGCATTCCCCTCGTCGGTTTTCCCCCTTTTCGTGGGGTCATCTCGCGTTTGCTCCCCTTGGCGTTCTTGGCCGTCCTCGGGATTTCTTTGCGAGTCGGCCCCTTCGGACGCCCCTCTTCGGCCGCCGCGCCTGCCCCCGCACCGGCGCGCCGCGCGTATACCGTGCGGCGAAGGATGGCCACGTCGATGATCTCGACGAGCAGCCGATCGCCGAGGGCGATGACTTCGCCCGAGCGGGCGGCGACGACGCGGAGGGTGTCGTCGTCGATCTCCCACCGATCCGCCCCGAGATCCTCGAGACGCACGAGCACGTCGACGAACGGCGCGTCGAGTTGCACGAATAGGCCGGATCCGACGACCGCGGTGACCGTCCCCTCGAACCGCGCTCCGATTCGGTTCTTCATCATGTACGCCCGGTAGAGATCGACGATGGCGCGCTCGACCTCCATCGCCCGCCGCTCGGTGATGCTCGAAGCGAGGGCGGCATCCGCGAGGGCGGTCGGTCCGTCCGGCGTCGTGCGCTCGCTCAGCTTGCGACGGGGGTCGCGCCCCGCGAGCACTTCGTGCGCGATTCGATGGACGATCAAGTCCGGATAGCGGCGAATCGGCGATGTGAAGTGGAGGTACGCCTTGGACGCCAGACCGAAATGTCCGATGTTCGTGACGTCGTAGACTGCCTGCTTCATCGACCGAAGGAGCAGCGAATTGAGCACGCGCGCCAGTGGGTGATCGGCGAACGACGCGAGAAGTCCTCCGAGCTTCTTCGGATCCCGAGTGTCCTCCATGTCGAAAACGATTCCGAGCGCGTCGCACATCGCGGCGAACCGATCCAACTTCTGCTCGTCGGGCGGCGCGTGAACTCGGTAAATGGTCGGTAGGCCGCGCTCTTCGCACCAGCGGGCAACCGTTTCGTTCGCCAGGAGCATCAGCTCTTCGATCAGCTGATACGCGCGCTTTACCCCGGGGTCGTCGGTGCGCCGCGTGACGTCGACCGGTTCGCGGGTCTCTTCGTGCAGAATGACTTTTGCTTCCGGGAGCTCGAAATCGAGGGCGCCACGCTTCAAGCGCTTCGCCCGAAGGATGCGCGAAAGCTCGTAGGCGAGCCGCAGTCCGTCGACCAGTTCCTCTGCGGCCTCCTCTCGCTTCGCCTCACCGCTCAAGCCGAGAGCGCGCGCGACGCCGCCATACGTGAGCTTCGCGTACGAGCGCATCACGCCGCGAACGAGCCGGCTCTTTCTCACCTCGCCCGAAGCGTCGATCTCCGCTTCGACGCAGAGGCACAACCGGTCCACGCCCGGCAGCAGCGAGCAGAGGTTCGAAGAGAGCGCGCGCGGAAGCATTGGAATCGCGCGGTCGGGAAGGTACAGGCTGCAGCCGCGGGCTTTCGCTTCCTCGTCGAGCTTGCTGCCAGGCGTGACGTACGTACTGACGTCCGCGATGGCGATCCACACTCGATAGCCGCCGTCCTCGGTGCGCTCGACCCAGACGGCGTCGTCGTGGTCGCGCGCGTCCTCCGGGTCGATCGTCGGCAGCGGAAGGTGGCGCAAGTCCTCCCGGCCGGCGGTCATCGCTTCCGGAACTTCGTCGCCGAACGCCTCCGCCTCGCGAAGCGCTCCTTCGGAATGGGTCTCCTGGACGCGTTCGAGGACGAGGATCTTGGCCGCTTCGACGCGGAGCTGACCGGGCCGGCCGAGGACCGTCTCGATGGCGCCCTCCGGATTCTCGTCGGGCGACTCGGGCCAGCGCGTGATCGCGACGACGACCGCGTCGCCGTCGCTCCCGCTGTTCCCTTCGCCGCCGGTCGCGTCGATTCGGCGCGACAAGACGATGGGCCCGCGCACGCGCGTGTCGTCGGGCTCGAGCCAGGCGCTCCTGCCCTTGCGCCGCAGCGTGCCCGCGACGCGCTTGATCCCGCGCTCGACGACCGCGACCACTTCGCCCTCGGCGCCCCGCGCGCCGCGCGCGCGGATGCGGACCCGTACGCGGTCGCCGTGCATCGCCCCCGCCATGGCGTCCGGCGGCACGAAGACGTCTTGCCCTGCCTCCCCCAGGCTGGCCACGAAGCCGAACCCGCGGGGGTGCACGGTGAGGAACCCTTCGCGTTCGCCGCCCCGCGCGGACGCCGTGCGCGTCGAGATCTTGAAGTGCTGACCGGGGCGCGCGGCGATCACGCCTTCGAAGCTCAGATCATCGAGCAATCGCTGCAATCCGAGGTAGTCGACGTCCGAGACGCTCAGTCGCCCGGCTATCTCACGGGCGTGCAGCGGTTTGGTTTCGGAGTCGAGAAGCTCGAGGATCTCCGTTCGAGTGGGGAGCCGAAGGGGCATCGCGGGCAGTCTTATCACTCATGCGCCGGATTCGCTGCGGCCGCTTGGTTTTCCGTGCGCGGCGCCTCGGAACCGACGAGCGCGGCGCGGGGAGCGATCTCATGTTCGCGGGCAGATCCCATCGCACGCGTGCGCTCGGTGGCCCGGCTTTCGCAGCCACCCGGGACGCCGATGACGAACTGCGCGCTCGAGCCCAGCTGGACGATCCCGAGCCCTGGCGAAACCATCGCGGGCAAATATGTCATCGACGGTCTCTGCGGAAGAGGCGGCCTCGCCGTGGTGCTCTCTGCAATGCACGCCGGACTCGGTCAGCGGGTCGCGGTCAAGATGCTGCTCCCGGAGTGGAGCGGCGACGACGAAGTGGTCCGGCGCTTCGTGCGCGAAGGGCGCGCCGTTACGCGGATCAAAAGCGAGCACGTCGTGCGGGTGTTCGACGTGGGAACGCTCGAGACCGGAGCGCCGTATCTGGTGCTCGAGTACCTCGAAGGGCACGACCTCGACGAGGTTCTCTCGATGTGGGGACCGCTGCCGATCCCAACGGCGATCGACTGGGTGCTCCAAGCCGTCGAAGCCATTGCCGAGGCCCACGCGTACGGGATCGTCCACCGCGACCTGAAGCCGGCGAACCTCTTTCTCACGCAGCGTGCGGACGGGAGCGCTTGCATCAAAGTCCTCGACTTCGGCCTGTCGAAGGTCACCGACCCGGGCATGTGCGGCGCGAGCGCCAAGTTGACGCGCCCGACGGACGTCATGGGGTCGCCCCACTACATGGCCCCCGAGCAGCTGCGCGCCTCGAGCCAAGCGGACGCGCGGGCGGACCTCTGGGCACTCGGCGCCGTCTTGCACGAGCTTCTGACGAAGCAGCCCCCCTTCCAAGGGGAGACGATGCCCCAGATCTGCGCGACCGTGCTGACCCAGCCTCCGCCCCGGCTCTCGACGCTGCGCGAAAACGTGGCGCCCGAACTCGAGCGAGCGGTCCTGCGTTGCTTGCAGAAAGACCCGAACGAGCGTTTTGCCACGGCGGCCGAGCTGGCCCGGGCCCTTTCGCCGTTCGGTTCGGAAGTCGCCAGGAGATCGTGCGAGAGGATCGAGCGAGTCGTCGAGACCGGCGGGCGCGCGAGTGAGCTTACCCCGCTGCCGGCTGGCCCCTGCTCCGAGGCGCGGCCGTCGTGGCCAAGCGAGGCGAACATCCGCCCTCTTGCCTCGGCATCCCCCCGCATGATCTTCGGATCTGTCCTTATCCTCGCGGGGCTCGGTACGGGCGCTTTTCTCTGGATGTACGCGTCGGTCCACGCCGGTGACCCGCGGGGGACGCGCGTCGAAGCAAACACGCGGCAGCCGGTGCCACCGGCCACTCTCGCGACCCCCGGTCCGCCGCCGGTCGCGCCACACGCGCCGCCCCGGCTGGCCGCGAGCGTCGGCGGTCCGCCGCCTCCGCCCGATGTGGCCTTGGCGCCGCCCACGGTACTTCCGCCCGTTCAGACCAACGCACTGGCTGCCACGTCCCGTTCTGCCCCGACCTCACGCCCCGCTGCTCCGACGTCGCGCGCACCTGTCCTCCGGGGGCCCCGGCTCGGGCGCGCCGCGGTCGTGGCCGCGACGACGGCCGACGTCGTGAGTCAAAAGGCGGCCCCCGATCCGAGACCTACCGCAAAGCCCGCGAGTCCCAACGATGAGGCGCCCTCGGACGACGTGTTCGACGGTCGCAAGTGAGTCTTCATGCCCCGCTCAAGCCCGCTCCCCTGTCTCGTCGCAGCGTTTCTATTCGTCTCCAGCCCGGCGCTCGCCGGCGATCCCGCGGCGGCCGAAGCGCTCTTCCACGAAGCCAGGGAATTGATGACGCAAGGTCGGTATCGCGAGGCGTGCCCGAAGTTCGAAGAGAGCGAGCGCAATGACGCGGGTCTCGGCACGCAGTTCCACTTGGCGGATTGCTGGCAACATCTCGGGAGAACGGCGACGGCTTGGGCCTTGTTCCGCGAAGTGGAATCGGGGGCCCGCGCCCTCGGGCAGACGAGCCGCGAGCGCGTGGCGCGTGACCGAGCCGTGGCGCTCGAGCCCTTTCTCTCGAAGATCGTCGTCGCTCCGCACGAGGCCGCGGCGACGGCGGGCCTCGAGATCCGTCGGGACGGCGCGCCGGTCGGACGTGAGCAGTGGGACGTCCCCGTTCCGATCGACCCGGGGACGCATTCCGTCTCCGTCAGCGCTCCCCACAAGCAGCCCTGGCAAACGGACGTGGAGATTCTCTCCGAAGCCAGAGTGACGACAGTCGATGTTCCTCCGCTGGAGGACGTCGACCCCCCGCCGCCGGTCGCGCAAGCCCCGCAGCCCTCCGCGCCGCTCGCGCCGCCCCCGTCTCCGCCGCCCGCCAAGGGGGTGGCTTCGCCAATGCCGCCGGGTGCCGCCGAGACGGCGGTCATCGAAGACCCCGGCGGCGCGCAGAGGGCAATCGGGTGGACGCTGGTTGGCGCGGGGGTCGTCAGTCTCGCCGCAGGCGTGTATTTCGGCGCGCAATGGATCGACGACCGCAGCCTGATCGACGCGCCCTGCGTCGGAGCAGCCTGCGACCATCTGCGACAGGACGCGCAGACGCAAGGGACACGCGCCGAATGGCTGCTTGCCGGCGGGGGTGCGTCGTTTCTGGTGGGCGCGCTCGTGGTGGCGACCGCTCCTCGGGCGCGCGTGGTTCTCCGTGCGGCCAGCCTGCAGATCGCGCCGATTGTCGGCCGGGAAACCTGTGGGCTCGCCGTCCATGGAGCCTGGTGAGGGCTCAGGCGCTATGATGCGTCGCGGGCATGGCGCGTCGATACTGGCTCACCAAGAGCGAGCCCAATAAATACGCCTTCGACCGGCTGGTCGCCGACGGACGTACTACCTGGGACGGGGTCCGCAACTTCGAGGCTCGAAACAACCTCCGCGCCATGAAGAAGGGCGATCTCGTCCTCTACTATCATTCGAACGAGGGCAAAGCGGTGGTCGGAGTCGCTCGCGTCGCGCGCGAGGCGTATCCCGATCCCACCTCGGAGGACGATTGGAGCGCGGTGGACATCGAGCCCGTTCGCGCGCTCGCGAGGCCGGTCTCGCTCGACGAGCTCCGCAGCCATCCGGTGCTTGGCAAGATGATGATCTTCCGCCGTCCGCGGCTGTCGGTCGTCCCGGTCACTCCGGAGGAGTACGAGCTCGTGCTAGCGGTCTCCAAGAAGCCATGAAACGGCGAATCCCAGGAGCAGCAGCGTGAGCGAAGCATCGAGCCGAGCGACCGCGTCGTTTCTCGATCACACCCCGAATCCGCTCGCCTTCGGTACGAGCGGATTGAGGGGTCTCGTGAAAGACATCACGGACCTCGAGGCCTACGTCAACGTCAAAGGGGCGCTCGCCTACCTCGCGGGCAGCGGCGGCCTTCGCCCCGGAAGCGGGGTGGTCATCGCGGGCGATCTCCGCCCGAGCACCGATCGAATCATGGCGGCCTGCGCGCAGGCCATCGTCGATTCGGGTTGCTCCGTGGAGAACGCGGGGAAGATCCCCACGCCCGCGCTGGTCCTCCACGGTATCGCCACCGGACGGGCGGGCGTCATGGTCAGCGGCAGCCACATTCCGTTCGATCGCAACGGGATCAAGCTCAGCAAGAGCGCGGGCGAGATCTTGAAATCGGACGAACCGGGCATCGCCCGGGAAGTCGCGCGGGTGCGCTCCGAAGAATACGGGCGGTCCCTTTCCGAGTCGGCTTTCGACCCCTCGGGGATGCTCAAGCGCGCGCCGGCTCTGCCGCCGGTCGATTTGGCGGCCGAAGACCGCTACGTGCGTCGCTACCTCGAGAGCTTCGAGCCGAACGGCCTCGCCGGAATGCGCGTTCTCGTCTACGAGCACTCGGCCGTCGGCCGCGACGTCCTTGGGCGTATTCTCCGCGATCTCGGCGCCGAGGTAGTCCCGAGCGGCCGCGCTGAGACATTCATTCCGATCGACACGGAGAACGTCACCGACGAACTTCTCGATCGCCTGGAGGGGCTCGCTGCAGCCGGAATGAACGGCCGGCGGCTCGACGCGGTCGTGTCTACGGACGGCGACTCCGATCGGCCTCTCGTGGCGGCCATCTTGCCCGAGGGCGATCCCAGTCGCCGGCGAGTCCGCTTTCTGCCCGGCGATCTTCTCGGCATCGTCGTCGCCGACTACCTGCGCGCCGACGCGGTGGCAGTCCCCATCAGCGCCAACGACGCGGTCGACCGGCGCATGAGCGATCGTGGGGTGCTGCTGCGGAAGACGAAGATCGGATCGCCCTACGTCGTCGCGGCAATCGACGAGCTCGTCCGCGCGACTGCCCATCGACGCGTCGTCGGCTGGGAGGCAAACGGGGGATTTTTGGTCGGCACGGCGATGGCGCTCGGGTCGCACACGATCGCCGCGCTGCCGACGCGCGACGCGCTACTGCCGATCCTCGCGAACCTTTTCGCAGCCGCCGAGCAGCGCCTCTCCCTGGCGACGCTATGGAGCGCGCTCCCGAGACGCTACGGTCGCGCCGGGCTGATAGACGGCGTGCCGGTGCCGGTGAGCGGCGCCATCTTGGCGCAGTTCGTCGTTCCCGGGGACGCCATCGAGGTGGACATCGACGATCGAGGCGGAGTGACCGACCGAACCCGGTCGGGCGGTGTTCCTCTGCTCCTGCCGGAAGCGGTGGCCGAGCGCTGGCGGAAGCGCGGCGAGCTGCTCGCCCGCTTCTTCGCCCCGGAGTTCGGCTTCGACCGGATCGCGCGAATCAACGTGCTCGACGGGGTGCGCGTCTACTTCCAAAACGGCGACGTGGCGCAGGTCCGTCCGTCAGGAAATGCGCCTCAGCTGCGCATTTACGCCAATGCCGATTCGCAAGCACGCGCCGACCAAATCGTGGAATTCGGGCTGCGCGAGCCGGATGGTATCTTGCGCCGATTGGGAGCTGGCGTTTTCGTGAAGTGACGGGCGCTCGGATGTGTGAAACGCTCGCTCGCGTTCGAGCGTCCGGAAAGGGAAACCATGCGGAAACGGTTCCAAGCAGGGCTGGTTGTCGTGGCTTTTCTCTCGGCGGTCGGGTGCACCAAGCACTCTTCGGCAGTCGAGGTTTGCCACAAGCTCGAAGGGGCCGGCGTGGCCACGGGCTGCCATGGGATCCCCCCAACCGGCGTGGGCGCCGGAGCGGCGGAGACCGCTCAGTTCGAACTGACGGAGATGCCGGAGCACGAAGGGACGGTCTATCGCTTCGAAGACGGCGCCGCCTACGACAAGACGGCGGCCGCGCTCGACGCCGCGACGCGCACGGGCCCGCATCCGTTCGGATCACGCAAAGCACTCATCTTCGTTCAACTCAACTCGAACACGCCTTCCGACATTGCGGCCCACGTGAGGACGCTCGTGGAAGCGCTCTGACGGGTCTAGGGACAGCCCTTAGATCGCGGCAAAGCCGACGGGAGTCAAACCGTTCGGGCTCTACGAGCCCGTCATCTCTTCGCAGATCTTGCCCACGGCGCTCCCGAGCGTCGGGCCGTCGATCTTCAGCGCGCAGTAGTCGCCGCGCGAGAGCGCGTCGACGTAGTTGATCATCAGAGACGTGTTCCATTCGCGCGCGCCGTCGAAGCGTGCGCGGATAATACCTCGCTTGTCGATGAACCAAGTCTCCGGATAAAGGTGGGTTCCGTACTTGTTGCCGACCACTCGCGACTCGGGATCGAAAAGCACCCGGAACGGCGGCGCCTCGCGCAGCACGGTTTGAAGCGTCGGCCGAATGTCGTCGGGCCCGTCGTCGACCGACACCGCCAGAACGGCGACATCGGGCCGATCTCGCAGAATCTTCGTCAGCTCCGCGAGGTCGGGCATTTCCTCGAGGCAGGGCCCACACGTTTTCGACCAGAAGTTGAGCACCACGACCTTGCCGTGCAGGCTCTCGAGGGTCACGGTCGTGCCGGACATGTCTTTGAGCGCGAAGTCGGGCGCTCGGCGCTCGGCCGCCATGTAGTCCGGGTGCAGCAGGCAAGGCACCGTGCAGACCCGCCGGGCTTCGCCCTCTTTGCTAACGGCGACGAAGCCGTAAACGAAGAGCGACGCCACGATCACGAACGCGGTCTGGGCGAGGGTCGGGCCCATGCGGGGAGGAGGCGGAGGGGCCACGGGCGGCATCGACCCTCTTTCTAACGGCAAGGGCTGCTCCTGGCTAGCCAGTTGGGCCCCGCGGACGGTCCGCCGGGAGGGGCCGGGACGCGGAAAGACATGGTAAACCCGCGCAGATGTCCCCGGCGGAGCGACACGCCAAGCTCGTGCGAGAAATCGACGCGCATGATTACCGCTACTACGTGCTCGACGACCCGATCATCGGCGACGCCGACTTCGATCGCCTCATCCGCGAGCTCACGGCGCTCGAGACCGAGCATGCGGAACTGGCCACCGCTGATTCCCCGACGCAGCGGGTCGGGGGGCAAGCGCGCGCGAGCGCCGCGCACGTCAAGCACTCCGTGCGCATGCTCTCGCTCGACAACGCGTACTCCGACGAAGAGCTTCGCGACTTTCATGGTCGCGTGGTCGACGGTCTTCCGCACGGGCAAGTGCCCTTGTTTTGCGTCGAGCCGAAGCTCGACGGCGCGAGCGTCGAAATCGAGTACGACGGCGGGAGACTCGTGCAGGCGAGTACGCGCGGCGACGGCGAGACGGGCGAGGAAATCACCGCCAACGTCCGGACCATCCGGAGCTTGCCGCTTCGCATCGGCCACGAAGGCCGACTGACGCTTCGGGGCGAAGTCGTCATGTATCGGCGGGACCTCGACAAGCTCAATCGAGACCGCGAAGAGGCGGGGCTGGAACCGTTCGCGAACCCCCGCAACGCCGCCGCCGGGGCCGTGCGGATGATGGATCCGCGCGAAGTGGCGCGCCGGCCGCTCCGGGTGTTGGTCTACCAGGTCGTCGAGGGGTCGCGCCTGCATGCCTCGCAACACGAAAGCCTCGAATGGTTGGCCGCCCTGGGGCTCCCTACCCACCGCCGTCACGCGGTCGTCGACTGGGAAGGAGTGCGCGGCGCGATCGACGCGATCGAGCAGGCGCGTCAGAGCTATCCGTTCGAGACGGACGGAGCGGTCATCAAGGTCGACTCCTACCGCCAGCAGGAAATGTTGGGGATGACTTCCAAGTTTCCGAAGTGGGCGCTGGCCTTCAAGTTCGAAGCGGAGCGGGCGCGGACACGCGTCCGAGACATCCTGGTCCAGGTCGGGCGCACGGGCGTGCTGACGCCGGTCGCCGTCCTCGATCCCGTGGAGCTTGCGGGCACCACAGTCGGGCGCGCGTCGCTGCACAATGCAGACATGATCGAAGCGCTCGACGTCCGCGTCGGCGACTACGTATTCATCCAGAAGGCAGGCGAGGTGATCCCCCAAGTGATCGAAGTCGACGCGTCGACCGGAGCTCGCCCTCACCAGAAATTCCGAATGCCGACCCGGTGTCCCTCGTGCGGCACTCCGGTGGTGCGCGAGCTCCGAGACGCGGACAAGCCGGAGCTCGGGACCGAGTCTGCAACGCGGTGCCCGAACCGGGCGTGTCCCGAGCAGGTCAAGCAGCGGATCTTTTATTTCGCGCGCCGCTTTGCGATGGACATCGATCATCTCGGCACTGCCCTGGTGGAACAGCTCGTCGATCGCGGCGTCGTGAAAGACGTGGCCGATTTGTACGTGCTCCGCCCGGAGGAGCTCGCAGAGCTCGCGCGGATGGGCGAAAAGAGCACGCAAAACGTCGTCTCGTCGATCGAGCGTTCGAAGCATCGCACCCTCGATCGGCTCCTATGCGGGCTGGGTATCCCGCAAATTGGGCAGGTCGCGGCGCGCCAGCTCGCAGAGAAAGCTGGGACCCTCGAGCACATGCTGAACTGGACGGCCGCGCAAGCGCGCGATGAGGTGGGCTCCATTCGCGGGTTCGGGCCCAAGATGGTCGACAGCGTCGTCGCGTTCTTGGAAGACGCCGATCAGGTCGCCCTCATGCGCAAGCTCGTCCATCTTCAGGTCGGGCGCGCGCAACCCAGGGCGGAGGTCGCCGCCGAGGGGCCGCTCGTCGGCAAGAGTTTTTGCGTGACTGGCGTCCTCTCGAAGAAGCGTGAAGACGTCTCCGCCGACATCCGCGCAGCCGGCGGTGAGGTACACGACGGAGTGAAGAAGGACACGACCTATCTGGTCGCTGGCGAGAAGACCGGAAAGAGCAAGCTCGATCACGCCAAAAAGTTCGGAACGGTGGTCATCGGCGAGACCGATCTCTACGCGCTCATCGCCGGGGGGTGATCCTCGGGTGCCGTCAAGCTGCGATGGGCCGCCCCGGTTTGCGGACGAGGACTTTCTGCCACGCGTGCGCAAATGCGATGATCCGGGCGAGCGGACGGGGGACGACTCGGCCCGGCAGCCCGGCGCGGTCGAGCGCGTGGGAGACGAACCAAGTGTCGATTGGCAGGCGCTCGCAGTCGGCGACCATCGCGCGTAGCTCCCAGGGCGGGTTCGCCCACGGGAACCCCTCGCGGCGAAAGAGGTCGCCCAGCCACCGCCTGGCGTGCACGTCGCGCAGGCGCAGCGGATTCGGAGTCGAGAGGAACACGTGTCCGCCCGGGCGCACGACCCGCTTCATCTCGTCGATGAGCTTGCGCCGCTCGTCGACGGTCGGCAAAAACTCGAGCACCGAGACGCAGACGACCAAGTCGAACGCGTTCCCGTCGAAGGGCAACGCGGCGCCGGGGCGACCGCTCACAAAGGTGACGCGGCGCGGATCGAGTCCGTAGCCTTTGGCGCGAACCTGGGCAGCGCGCAGGCTGAGCGCGTCCGGGTCGAAGCCGACCACGACTTCGTGTGCGAGGACGGGCGAGAGCGCCATTGCGACCGTGCTCCCCCCGGTGGAACAGCCGACGTCGAGAATGCGCCGCGAGCGCGGGGCGAACGCCTCGAGGATGGGGCAGGTACCCGTGCGATGCGTCTCGACCCGCGAGAGCTCGCGTAGAAGGAAAGCGTTCGACGGGGTCGAGCGCTGGGCGAAGCCGACTTCCGCCCTCGCCGAGTGGATATCGCGCGCGCCGGCGCCCAACCGCACGAGGCGGCAGAACTCCGAAGCGTACGGTTCGGCCATCTCAGGCATAGGGCTCGGAGACCTGCACCTGCCGTACCCGGCGGCTCGACCAGTGCACGAACCGAGAGGCGTCCTCTTCCGAGTCGCCCATCCGTTCGATGGGGCGCTAGCCGAAGAGGTCTCGCAGCTTTCCCATGAAGGATTTGTGCTGCGGAAGGAAGTCCTCGCCCGTCTCCCGAGCCAGCTCCTCGAGCAACTGACGCTGCCGCGCTGTCAGCTTCGTAGGGACTTCGATCGTGATCTCGACGCGCTGCTCGCCACGCCCGAGGCCACCCTTGTGCGGAACGCCTTTGCCCTTGATGCGAAGGACCGCTCCGGGTTGCGTCCCAGGGGGAATCCGAAGTCTGCCGCGACCGTCGAGCGTCGGAACGTCGACGTCGCCCCCGAGAGCAGCATGCGTGAACGCGACCGGAACCGAGCAAACCACGTCGTCGCCGACACGCTTGAAGAATGGGTGCGGGCGCACGGCAATGGTGATCTCGAGGTCGCCGGGGGGCTTGTCGGGGCGCGGCTTGTTTCCCGCGCCGCTCGCGAGTTTCGCGGTGCCATGCTCGATGCCCGCCGGTATCGTCACGCGCAGCGTATCGGTCGACGTCACGAGGCCGCTGCCGCGACACCCCGAGCACGCATTTCGCACGTTGCGCCCCGTGCCGCGACAGTGAGAGCAAGTTCGCTCGACAGCGATCGGAAAGATCCCTTGTTGAAACCGAACGCGTCCGCGCCCGCTGCACGCACCGCACGCCTCCGGCACGGACCCGGCCGACGATCCCGTGCCGCGACACTCGCCGCACGCGACGATGCGCTCGTAGCGGATCTGTTTCTCGCAACCGAACGCGGCCTCTTCGAAAGACACTTCAATCTCTTGCTTGATGTCTCCCTTGTCCCCGCGCCCAACGCCGAAAACGCCGAGAAGATCGCCCAAAATCCCGTCGATCGCGATGTCGCCGATGTCGACGAAGCCGCCGGGGAACGGCCCGTTCGACCCGAACGGCGAACCCGGCTCTTCCGCCCGATGGCCGAGCCGGTCGTACATCGTCCGGCGGTTCGGGTCGAAAAGAACCTGATAGGCTAGGTTGATCTCCTTGAAGCGGTCGTGCGCCGTCGGGTCTTCCTGGTTGCGGTCGGGATGGTACTGGGCCGCAAGCTTCTTGAACGCGCTCTTGATTTCCTCGGGTGTGGCGTCGCGTCGGACTCCGAGGACCTCGTAGTGGTCCCGCTGCGGCATCTAGGCGCCTCCAGTAGCATACCCACGCTCGCTCCGCAGGCGGCCCGGGTCACATGAGCCGGAAAATGCCCTTGCTCGAGGCGACTTGGAGGTGCACCGGCAGCCTCTCACTTTGGCTCGTCTTCCTCGTTGGGTGCAAGGGGGCTGTGTTCGACCCTCTGGATGCGGCGCCGAGCCCTCAGGCGAGCGCCGAGCCCGCACCGCTCGCGAACGTGTCCGCCACGGCGACGAACCTCCGGTCGGACGCGGGTCCGCCTCCCGAGCCGCTCCGGAGCGATCGGCCCCTCGCGACCGATGTGCCGCGTGAGGCCGCGCGAGAAAGTGGGTCGAAAGACGCGCCGCGCGACCCGAGAGAACTTTCGGGATACGTGCTCCACGCTGTCCTCCGCACGGGCGAGGGGGCGCCCCCGCCGAAGGGACCCGAGGTCAACTTATCTGCGATCGAGTCCGCCAGACGCAAGACCGAAGCACACATCACCATCGAGGCGTCGCAGACACGTGCCCGGTACGTCTTGTCGGGCGGCTTCGTCCTCCCGTCGGGAACCGAACTCCGCGCCCGCAACGACCGGTACGGGCACCTCGTCTTTTGGCCGGGGGAGAGCAGCTACCGCATCGCCGAGCCCGGGGCGCTGCGGGCGCTCTTGGGCGAGCGACGCCTCGACGTGGCGCCTCTTTCGCCCGCCAGCGTGATCGCCAGCGGCGAAGGCGCGCGCCGCCTGAACATTCGGACGCGCCGCGTCGAAATCTCGACGCGAGCGGCCAGGGCCGCCATCGAGCTCGCGTCGTTCCGAGAAGCGGGCGAAGGAGGCGTCTTGATATGCCGGATGCTTTTGGACTTGATGAATGCGCCTCCCTCGACCGCGGCGTGTTCGGGCGACGAGGTGCCGCTTCACGCAGAGCTTCGCTGGACGACGCAAGGGGCGCTCGCGTTCGACGTGGCGTCGATCGCCCGCAGGGCCGACTTGGGAGTTCAGGACGTCGCAACGCCTCCGCCGTCGACCAGCTTCGAACTGCGCCCGCTGCCGGTGCCTCCGGGTGAGACGATGGTGGCGAAGGCGGACCTCTCGGCGTTCCGGAGCGCGCCCCTCGACATCTCGCCGAGCTCGGCCCCCGACGCGCAATTGAAGCCCCCGGACGCGGGACTGCTCCTGGTCAACTCCAGCGATCAGCTGCGCGTCGCGTGGGTCGACGGTGTGGCGGTCGCCTGGGTTTCACCGGGCGGGCAAGAGCTTCTTTCCTCGCTCGTGCGCGGACGGTACGCGTTGCAATGGCGCACGTTCCTCGGGGACGCGTGGGAGGCTCCCCGCATGATTCCGGTGCCTGGCGCGAGCGACGTCGGCGGCCCGTAGGCCCGCGCGTTGTTCTCATTCGAGTCAGTTCCCCCAGCCTCCGCGCCGCGCCCCGGACTGTACGTAAGCGTAGACGGTCGCGAGGTCGAACGGTTCGACGGCGCATCCCTCGTGCTCGACCCGCCCCGTCCCATCGGTCGTGATGCCGAACGATCCCGTGCTCACGATCTCCGCGCCCACGACGGCCACGAGCTCACCGCCGTGCTGGCACACGATCATGTTTCCAGTCTCCGAACCGACGGCCACGACCGGAACGACGAAGCCTTCGTGCATCGCGATGCCGGCAAACTCGGGCGGCGCACCGGGCACCCGGGTCAGTCGCGGAGGCGGCGCGACGCGCAGCGCGACCGTCGCCGGAACGAAGCGAAGGGCGCCGCCGACGCGCAGAAGCAAGCCGCCCTGCCTCTCCAGGGGCGTCACGCAGCGCGCCGCCGCACGAGCCTGGCCTCGAGAACCTGAAACAAGATCTTGCAGGCGTCGAAGCTCGACATGTGGCTCTGCTCGATGATTTCGCGAATCGTTCGCTCGCCGTCCACCATGTTGAGCAGCCGCTGCTCGGCGGTGGCCAGCCGGTAGACGTCGATCGACTCCACGGCTGCCGGATCCTGCTGGAGCACGGACTCGAAGCTACCGAGGCCCGACTCGACGAGCCGCCATTCGTCGACTCTCCGGAACCCCTCCATGACGACCGAGGCGACCGGAAGTCCGAGTCTCGCGCTCCGGGCGAGGGGCGGGGGATGCTCGCGGCGAAAGTCGAAGCGACCGGCAGGCCAGCGCAAGACCTCGTAGACGAGCTCGTTCGATTGGCGCGCTAGGGCCTCGAGGAGCTGATCGCGCGTGACGCGCCCGGCGTCGACCAGCAAGTCGCCGAGCAGCCTGCGTGCGGTGCTTCGATTGTCCGTGTCGGGAGGCTGCGACTCTCGAAGGATCCGATCGATGTCGTCGCTGGTCACGAGACCGCGCTCGACGAAATAGCGGCCGAGGCGGAATTCACGCCCAGCGCCACGCGCCTGTACGAGATCGATGAGCCCCTCGCGCAGGCAGATGGTGATTTCGGTCTTGCCGTCGCCGACGACCATGACCCCCGTCTTGCTCTCGACCTGAAGAAGTTGCAGGGCGGCTCCGATTGGAATGATGGAGAGGTCGCCCGAGAGCGCGGGCAGGGGCGGTCCGGCGTCGGCGAGGTTCTCCGGGGCCTCCAACGACGTGTCGGTGATCTCCTCGGCAGCTTCGCCGCCCCTGCGCCGCCATTTCTCCGAGCGCCGCATCGCGTTCTCGACGACGGCGATCAGCGCCTGCGCGTCGAAGGGCTTCGCGATGGCGTCGATGGCGCCCGTCTGCAGGACCAAGTGTTCGGCGATGCGGTCCGGCCTGGCACTCATCAGGACGACGGGCGTTTCACGGAGTATCTCGCTCTGCCGAAGCGCCCGGCAGAGCTGCAGCCCGTTCATCTTGGGCATCATGAAGTCGACGAGCACGAGATCGATCTTCGACGAGCCGCCTCCGTTCGACGATTGTGCGGCCTCGGTCAACGTGTCGATGGCCGCCTGGCCGTCGGCCGCCTGAAGCGCCTCGAAGCCGTGCCGCTGAAGGACCCCGCTCACCACCTTGCGGATGGTCGGGCTGTCGTCGACGACGAGGACCCGGGTGGTCATGAGCGCCCAACCACCACAATAGCACTTCGTCTGCACCGAAGAGCCATAAGCCTGTAGGTTCTCTCTTCCGGTGGATACGCTCATCCGCGGCGGCACGGTGGTCACCTGTGACCACAAGGGCGGCGTCGCGACCACAGACGTGCTAGTTCGCCAAGCGCGCATCGCCGCGCTCGGCGATGGGGTCACCACCGGCCTCGCCCGCGTGATCGATGCACGCGGATGCGCGGTCGTCCCGGGCTTCGTGCAGGCGCACGTGCACCTCTGTCAGACGCTCATGCGCGGGATGGCGGACGACCTCGCCCTCCTCGACTGGCTGCGCAATCGAATTTGGCCACTCGAAGCCGCGCACGACGAGCGGACGCTGGCGGCCAGCGCGGAGCTCGGGCTCGTGGAAGCGATGCTCGGCGGCACGACCACGCTTCTCGACATGGGTACGGTGCACGGGCACGACGCGGTGATGGACGCCTGCGTGCGAGCGGGGGTTCGGGCCATCTCGGGAAAGGCGATGATGGACCGTGGAGACGGCGTCCCGGCCGGGCTCCGGGAGTCGACGCGTGCAAGCCTGGACGAGAGCGAACGTTTGGCCCGTCAATGGCGCGGCGCCGGGGACGGTCGCGTCGGGTACGCATGGGCACCCCGCTTCGTTCTCTCGTGCAGCGAAGGGCTCGTGCGGGGGGCGGTCGAGCGAGCGCGAGAAGCCTCCGAGCTTTTGCATACGCACGCGGCCGAGCACCCGGCAGAACGAGAAGCCGTTCGAAATGCACTGGGAGACGACGACGTCGCGGTCCTGCGCGCGTGGGGGGTCGCCGGTCCCCGCGCGATTCTCGCCCACGGCGTTCAACTGCGGCTGGCCGAGGCCCGTTCGATCGCGCGCGATCGAACGCGGGTCGTCCACTGTCCGAGCGCGAACCTGAAGCTCGGGTCCGGCATCGCCCGGCTCGCCGAGCTCGATCGATTGGGCGTTCCGCTCGCGCTCGGCGCGGACGGCGCCCCCTGCAACAACAACCTCGACGTGTGGATGGAGATGCGTCACGCGACGCTCCTCGCGAAGGTGCGTGCCGCGCCGACTTCCTTTTCCGCGAAGCGCACCCTTCGCCTCGCCACCATCGACGGCGCCCGCGCGCTCGGGCTCGACTCCGAAATCGGTTCGATCGAGGTGGGCAAACGCGCGGACATCGCGATCGTGCGAATCGATGGCGCTCACGCCGAACCGGGGGAGGACGTCTATTCGCGGCTCGTCTACGCGTGCGGTGCTCGCGATGTCGTACACGTCCTCATCGACGGCGAATTCGTCGTCAAGGACCGCGAGCACACGCGTTTCGACGTCGAGCGAGTCAAGGCCCGCGCGCGCGCTCAGGCGCGGCGACTCGTCTTGCGGGCCGGGTAGACCCGGCGCGCGACTCGAGAGTGGGGCCGGTGGGGAGGGTTGCGAACCCTCACCCGCCCATTCTCCGGTTTCCGCGACCTCTCCGGCCCTGCGGTTTCTCCTACTCGAGCGGGCGCTCTTCGGCTTCTTCGATTTGGGCGAGGGCGACCGCGAGAGCGTCTTTCGCGCGCTCCAGCGACTGCCGGTCCGCTTGCCATTTCGAGTGGGCCTTGTCGGCTCGCGCCGATTGTCCCACGAGCTGCTGGCGGACTTCGTCCAGTTCTTTTCGAGCGTTTCCGAGGTCCGACTCGAGCGCCGCCGTCCGCGACTCGGCCGCGGCCAATTTGCTCTCGAGCGCCTCGGTGGCCTTTGTCAGAAGGGCGCTCTCTTCCCGCGCCCCGAGCAGACCCTCTACGGCCCGAGCTGCCTTGTCGTTGGCCTCGGCAACCTCGCGCGCGGCATTCGCCTGCAGCGCCGTCAGCTCGTCGATGGCCGCTTGTTCGCGCCGTCCCGCCTCGGTCCGAACGCGGGTGAGCTCGAGCTCCCATTCCTCGCGCGCGGCCCCGACCTGCGCGTCGTTGTCCCGCTTGACGCGCTCGACGTCCGCCCGCCGGCGTTCTTCGGCCTGGTCGAGTGCGCGCGCGTGCTCGGCCCGCTCGTTGGCGAGCGTCTGATCGACCTCGGCGCGCATCGCCGCGAAGCTCTCCTCGGCTGCCAGCAGCTCCCCGGCGTGCCGATCTCGCTGCTCCGATAGCAGCCGCTCCTTCACTTCGCCGTCCGTACGGAGCTTCTCCAGGCGGTTGCGGAAGTCGTCGCTCGCCTTCTTGGCGAGGTCCCGATCGGCTGCGAGCGACTCGTTCTTCTCTCTCGTCTCCTCGAGCTCGCGCTCCAGCGCGATGAGCCGGTCGTCCAGCTCCGAGTGGGTGCGCTCGGCGGCGAGCGAACGGTCTTGCGCCTCGACGATCTGTCGGTCTTTTTTCGCCAGCTGCTCTTTTAGGCCGAGGATTTCCTTGTCCTTCTTGTTGAGCGCTTCGCGGAGATCGAGAAACTCCCGGCTCGAGATCGACGCACCTCGGGTGTTCGCGATCTTTGCCTTGAGCTCGTCGATTTCTCGCCCGCGCCGCTCGGACTCTTCGGCCTCGACGCGAAGGCGCTCGATTTCTCCACGTGCGCTCTCGAACGCGCGCTCGATCTCGTCGAAGCGGTCTTTCACGCGCGAAAGCTCGTCGCGCACTCTCTCGTGCTCCGCGGGATCCACCCCCGTCGGGACGGCGCTCGGGCGCATGCTCGGATGACGGGCGACCTGGGCCATCACCGGCCCCGGCTCCATGCTGAGCGCGCCGTTGCGTGGCGTATGGGGGGCCGCGGGCGACTCCAGCCCCGTCAGTCGCCCGAACGCCGATTCCGCGAACGCGTCGACGTCGGCGTCGACCGCCTCGATTCGGCGTGACGACGACTCCGCCATCTCTGCCAGGAAATCCCCGTTGTCGTCGGCGACGTAGTCCCCGCCGATTTCAATCTCGTCGTCGATGACGATCGCCCCGTCGGAATCGTGCGCCACGGGCGAGAGCGGGACGAACGTTTGAATGTGCTCCAAGAGCTCGCCGAACGCGATGGGCTTGTGCACGTAATCTTCGGCGCGCGTGCGGAGCTTCTTGTGCTGCTCGAAGGTCTCGTCGCTCGACTCCGTCGACATGATGATGAGCGGCACGTCTTTGAGGTTCGGGTCCTTCTTCAACTTGTTGCAGACCGAGAACCCGTTCATCCTCGGGAGCTCGATCGCCAGCAGGATGAGATCGGGCCTGTCCGCGGAGGCCTGCTGGAGGCCCAAATTGCCGTCGTCGACGACGGTGGTGAAGCATCCTAGCTTGCTGAACTCGTTTCGGAGCTCACCGGCGAATTCCGGATCGCTCTCGAACACGAGGACTTTTGTGGCCATGGGCGTGCGTCCTGAACGCGGAGGGGTGGCGACGGCAACGCGAGCGAAATCGCCGCAATTCTCCGCAGATCAGAGCATAGGCCCGCGCGAGAAACAGTGTCAACGTAAGCGGAATTTCTCTCGCTTGGCGGCCGCGGCGCCCGGGTTCTTCCGTCAGGCCTTGGGCGCCTTGGGCCGCGAAGCCTTCTCTTCGTGACCGCTCGTCGACATGCGGCGGGCGAGCTCGGCCAAGACGCGCCGAAGCGGGATCGACCGCGACTTCAGGCCCACGAACACGTGATACAGCGCATCGGCCGCCTCGCTCACGACGCGATTGTCGCTCTCGGATTCGATCGCGCGCGCCAGCTCGCCGGCTTCCTCGAGGATCTTGCCGCCGATCGCCTGGGCTCCCTTGTCGTAGAGGCTCTTCGTGTAGCTTGCGGACGCCGTGGACGATCTACGCGCCTCGAGCACGGACTCGAGCGTCGCCAGGAGGGTCTGGGGCTGCTCGCTCGCCTGGGTGAGCGCTTCGCCCTCGAGGGTCTGAAAGAAGCAGCTTTGTGCACCCGTGTGGCACGAGTTGCCGTGTGGGTCGCCCGAATACACGAGACAGTCCGAGTCGCAGTCGACGAGCACGCGTTCGACTTTGATCTCGTTGCCGCTGGTCCGCCCTTTTTGCCAAAGCTCGCCGCGCGATCGGCTCCAGAACGTCGCCCGCCCGGTCTCGAGGGTCATCCGCACGGCTTCGTTCGTCGCGAACGCGAACATGCGAATTTCACCGGTGAGACGATCCTGCACGATGACGGGCACGAGGCCGTGTTCGTCGAAGTTCAGCGGAAGCCGGGACATATGTGGGGGCGAACCGTACCACACATGCTAAGGGCCTCTCCCGGTCTTGAGCCATCCAGCGCTCGCTTTCGCATCCCCACGCAAGCTCCCACACGCGCGCGACCTCAAGGGGCGCGTCGTCGTCCTCGACGTCGCCTTTGCGTCCGAGGCTGCGAGCGGCGGATTCGAGAAGATTACCCTTCCCTTCATCGAGCAGCTCGGGCCGCGGCTCGCGGCCTGGGTGGACCACCACGATCACCTCATGCACGAGCGCTACCGTGCCGATCCCCGTTTCGTCCTTGCGACGAAAGCGGAGCACGGGGCTTGCCCGGAAATGGTCACTCCGGAGCTCGTTGCGCGATACGGCGCCGTCGACACCATCGTATGCCATACCGACTTCGACGGCCTTTGCAGCGCGGCCAAGTGGATGCGCAGCGGGACCGAGCCGTACCCCGGCGCCGACGACGACGCGCGCGCCATCGACACGCGGACGGGCGTGCCGGGCCCCTTCGGCCATCGTCTGGATCGTGCCCTGCGCGCTCGCCCGCGCGACACCGCGCTCTTCGGCATCGTCGTTCGCCACCTCGCCGGGGGCCTGCGCGACGCCTCGTTGTGGCAGCCCATCGACGAAGCCGCCGCGCAGCTTGGCCCCATCGAAGAGCAGACTCGCAAAATCGCCAGCCGCTACGTCGTCGTCGATCTCGCCGCATCCGACCGGTTGCCCTCGGCCATTCGGTCGCTCGCGTTCGTCGACGCGACTTCGCATCACGGCCAGTACGACAAGACGCTGCTTCTCCTCATGGGACAAGAGCGCGCCGGCGTCGCCACCGTGGTCGATTTGGACACGGCGACGTTCGCCGTTCGCTTCGATAGCGGCGTCAATTTTCTCGCGCTCTTGGGTTTGTCGGGTGGAATGCCGACGCTCGTGTCGATTCCCAAAAAGCGACTCCGAGAAGGGTTGTCCAAGTTGGGGATGGCCGATGCCGACTTGTCGCATCTCGTCGGGTGAGCCGCTCCGCCTGGCCCTTACGTGAATTGACCCCGTGTCAGAGGCCGTGGTAGTGGCCTTTCAAAGTTGAAATGACACGTGCAGGGGGTCGATGACCAATGGCAGCGAAGGCGTGGGTCTCGCAGCAGAAACCGGTCGAAGAGGTGTTCGTCCGAAACGACGCCGTATCGGTGTGTATGCTGATCAACCGGCGGGCGAGCACCGTTCGTGTCATCGATTTTCGTGCCGGCCCCTCCAACGCCAAGCGCCTCTTCGTGCAATCCTTCGCCAAGCGCGAAGCCCTCCACAAAGTCTATACGCTCGTAGAGCGCGACGAAGTCGCGACCTGGCTCAAGCTCGGTTTCGCAAAAGAGGGGAACATCCCGGGCTTCTACAAGCGCAGCGACGCGGTTCTCCTCGGGTGCACCGTCTGGAGCTCCGCCGGATCGGTCGACCCCGGCGACCCCCCTGCGCAGAGCGAGACGCGCATCGTGGCGGCCAAGGCCTCGTCGGGCGCGCCGCTGTCCGCTGCTCAAGAACAGATGGAGCGAACGATCGCCGCCGCGAAGAAGTGGGCCAAAGACGGGCAAGCGAAGGCGCTGCCCTCAGCCAAGGTCGCAGTCGTGAACGAGCCCGAGTCGCGCAAGGCCGTCGGCGCAGCGCTCCGGAGCGGGCGGGCGATCACCGCCTTCGAGGCCTTCGGACGCGGCGTCGATCGCCGGTACTTCTCGGTCACGGTGCGGGGCGGCTTCGAACTTTGCGCTTCGACCGAGTCGCAGTCCTGCTTTGCGAACGCGTACCTCGAGCTTCTGCAAGGGCCGCGCGGGGAGGGCGAGTGGCTCGCGACGACCAGCGCGCTCGGCGCCTTGTGCGACGCGCTCAGCTCCGACGGAGTCGTCAGCTGCTTCTCGCTCGCGCCGAGCGACGACGTCTTTCTCGCGGCCGCGTTTCTGCAAAACGGCTTCCGGCGCACCGGTCTCCTCGCCGAACACTTGCGGATGGGCGACCGGCGAAAGGACGCCATCGTCTGGTCGAGAAAGCTCGCGAACCCGAGCGACGAGTGAGGCGGGGGTCGACGAAGCTCCCTGCTATCCTCCCCCGGGCGCGGCCCGACATGCCTTCTTTCTCGGAACCACCGACTCAGGCCAAGAACGTCCGGGCAACCTCCGAGCTCGAGGTCGACGACACGCGCGTTCTCATCGCCCTCGTCGGTCCTCAAAACGAGAAGCTCAAGGCGCTCGAGCGGGCCGCGAACGTGTCCGCCGGCCTCCGCGGGAACAAGATCCTGCTCGAGGGGGACGCGGAGGCGGTCGCGCTCGCGGAGCGCTTCCTCGCGGAGACGGCCGCCCTGATCAAGCAGGGCGTCGACGTGCAAACGGCCGACTTCGCCCGCGCGCTCCGCATGCTCCAGAGCGAACCGCACCTGCAGCTCCGCGACATGTTCGACGGCGCGGTCCCGCTCGGGAGCGGCCGCCGGCCCGTCGGTCCGCGGGGCCTCGCGCAGAAGCGTTATGTCGAAGCGATTCGCACGCACGATCTCGTTTTCGGCATTGGGCCTGCCGGGACGGGCAAGACATACCTGGCGATGGCTTGCGCGGTCGCCGCCCTGACGTCGAGGCAAGCCAAGCGCATCGTTCTCGCTCGCCCCGCGGTCGAAGCCGGCGAGAAGCTCGGCTTCCTGCCTGGAGACCTCGCCGAGAAGGTGAACCCGTACCTGCGCCCCCTCTACGACGCGCTGAACGACATGATGGATATCGACCGGGCCCAGGGCTTGATTCAGCGGGGGCACATCGAAGTCGCTCCTCTCGCCTTCATGCGCGGCCGGACGCTGAACGACTCGTTCGTCATTCTCGACGAAGCACAGAACGCCACGAGCGAGCAGATGCACATGTTCCTGACCCGCCTCGGTCACGACTCCAAGGCCGTCGTGACCGGCGACGTGACCCAGGTCGACCTTCCCGAAGGCCGCGCGAGCGGTCTCGCGGAGGCGCGCGACATTCTGGGCGACGTCGAGGGCATCGCGTTCTGCCACTTCACCGACGTGGACGTCGTGCGCCATCCGCTCGTTCAGAAGATCATCGTGCGCTACGAGATGCGCGGAAAGACAAACCGGAACGCCCGGTAGCGGCCGTAAACCGAAGCGCTGCGGTTCCGCGAACGCCTCGCCCCCCGAGGCTCAGCCGACGAGGCGCGCACGAGCGATGACGTCGCGCACGCTCCCGAGCGATCGAACGCCGTCGAGCGCAACGCCCTCGGCGGCCAGCGTCTCGTCGACGATGCGGCCAAGGTCGGCTACGTCCGCAGCCGCCGCGCGCTCTCCGAGGCGCGCGAGTGCGTCGCGCGAAACGAGCAAGTCGCCGCCGACGCGGAAGGCGCCTCCGGCGTCTGGCCCGGCGCCCAGGGTCCCGATCGCCTCTTCGCCCGTCGCAGTCCACGGCGGATCCGATCGCGGATCGCTCGCCTGTCGGGCGTCGAACGGTTCGGGGGGACCGAGCGCCGTCCAGTCCGTTCCGCTGGCATAGGCTTCCGCGATCGCCTCCGCCAACCGCGCGGGATCGAGCGCTCGGCCGGCGATCGCTTCGAGCGAGCCCGGGGTCTTTCCGAGAAACGAGGTTCGCCCGCCGTCGGCGAACGACGTCCGCACCCCAACGAACGCTTCGAAGAGCGTCCGGCGCGTCGTCGCATCGTGCGCAAAGCCGACCCACGCCGCCGGACGGTGGGCAATGCTCACCCAATCGCGTCCGAAGAAGTTCGCTGGTAGCGGTGCGCCGGCCGCCTTCGTCAGCGCGCGGAGCAGCGGCCGCACCGAGCGGTTCACGATGTGCTGCTCGTCGCACGGCGCGAGCGCCCCGGGGTCCGCGAGCGCGAGGGCCACATGGACCGTGCCCGCCCCCACGCGAACTTCGGGTCCCCCCGATTCGCGCCGCAGAAGCGTCGGTTCCTCGCGCCAGTGCGCTCCCCGCTGGAAGGCTCCGAGAACGAGCGCCGAATCACCGGCGACGGCAACCCAAAGCTCGCCCGGCGCCCGCAGGGGTCGATCGAGCGACGCGAGCGAGTGGGCTGCGATGGCTCGCGCGCTCTGCTCTCCGGCGCGTACGATGCCGAGGCGCCCGGGCATAAAGCGCGGTATACGGTATGCTGCTCATGGCCGTCCACCGCGAGGAAGGGGGATTCGTCGTACGCATCGAGCTTTCGGCAGATTTCGACGAAGGCTACGAAGGCGACGACGACGGCTACGCATGGCTCGAGGCCTGGCGCGCGCGGGTGCGACCGCGCCTCGTGCGCGCGGTGTTCGACCAACTGCGCTCGGAGCCGAGGTTTGCCGCGGTCGCCGTCTCCCGGGGCAAAGATCCGGAAGAAGAACTTGAAATTGCGGTCCGCTTCACCGCGGTCGCACCGAAACAAAGCTGACACGCGACTCCCCTCTCTCCACACCGCGTGTTCGCCGGCGCGCCGGCGCGGCAATCTGCACGAAACCCGCATCGAATGAACCAATCGCGCTCTCGTCGAGAGTCTCGTCGCGAAGAGCGGAGTGGATGGCTCTGGTGGGGCGCGCACGGGAAAGGTGGGCCGCTCGCGCCCGTCGTCGGGCCGGCATTGGGCGCGGCCGTCCTTTACGGCGATCCTACGCGCGGCTAAAACCGCTATCCTGTCATCCACGCACCGAGGCTTCGAATGGGTAACCCGCAGATGGTGATGTACGAAGAGGAGTTCAATCAGATCCAGACGGTCGTCGACCGACTGGTTCGCGATGCGAACGCCAAGGTCGTCTTCATCGTCGACAAGAACGGCCAGCTCATCGCGGCCTCCGGCGACATCGACAACGTGGACACGACGAGCCTGGCTTCGCTGACCGCGGGCAACATCGCCGCAACGGGCGGGATGGCGAAGCTACTGAAGGAGCAGGAGTTCGCGACGCAGTTTCACGAGGGTGAAAAAGCCAATATTCACATCCAGCTCGTCGGAAACCGTGTCATCCTGGTGGTCATATTCGATGCCAAGTCCAGCCTCGGGCTCGTTCGCTTGCGAGTGAAAAAGGCGAGCGAAGAGCTGAACCATGTCTTCGAAGCTCTTCTCAGCAAAGTGCCAGAGCCGGGGGCCGACTCGCCATTTGCCGAGATCACCGACGAAGACATCGACAACCTCTTCAACGACTAGGCGATCGCAGGCCGATGAGCTTCATCAACTACATGGCCCGCGAGATCAACTGTAAGCTCGTCTATTACGGGCCGGGTCTCTGCGGGAAAACGACGAACCTTCAGTATATCTACCAGCGCACGAACCCCGAGCACAAAGGGAAGATGATTTCGCTCGCGACCGAAACCGAGCGAACACTCTTTTTCGACTTCCTGCCTCTGTCGCTCGGTGAGATTCGCGGTTTCAAAACGCGCTTTCACCTCTACACCGTCCCGGGGCAGGTCTTTTACGACGCCTCCCGAAAGCTCATCTTGAAAGGAGTCGACGGCGTGATATTCGTCGCCGACTCGCAAATCGAGCGCATGGAGGCGAACGAGGAATCCTTCGAGAACCTCCGGACGAATCTGGCCGAGCAGGGCTACTCGCTCGAGAAGCTGCCCTTCGTCATTCAGTACAACAAGCGAGATCTGCCCAACGTGGCGGGCACCGACGAGCTCCGGCAGATGCTCAACGCGACGAGCGTGCCCGATTTCGAGGCGGTGGCGCGCACCGGCGTCGGGGTTTTCGACACCCTCAAGGCAGTGGCCAAGCTCGTCTTGACGGAGCTGAAGAAAGGCGCCGGCTAAAAGCCCGGCGCCTTTCGCCGATCGCTTCGCGATCCCAGCGTCGAGCGTGCTCGCGTACGGGAGTACGCTCCGCGCGCTCGCCACCGGCCTCGCTCGCTCTCGACGAAAATCACCGGGCTTTTAGGCTCGGTCCCGCCTGCACGTTGACGCGGACCGCCCGAAGTGGACTGGTTCGAAATCATCGTGTGCCTTGGCGCTGGGATGCCGGAGCGCTGCTCGGCAGCGCTTACTTCACGCCGTAGACGCGGTTGCGGCGCCCGCGATCCTTCGCCTTCAGCTTGGCGCGGAAGCGCTTGCTCTTGGTTCGATTGACCTTGCGCGGCTTTTTTGAAAGGACGATGTACATAGAAGGCCCGAGTTTTAGCATGAACGTCCGCCTCGCACACGAGTTTCGCTTTGAAGCGGCGCACCGCCTCCCGCGCGTCCCCACGGGCCACAAGTGCGCGCGCCTTCACGGGCACAGCTTTCGCGTCGAGATCGTCGTCAGCGGGCCGGTCGACGAACGCACGGGCTGGTTTATCGACTTCCAGCATCTTTACGACGCGTGGAACCCGATTCACGAGCTCCTCGATCACCACTATCTCAACGACGTTCCCGGCCTCGAGAACCCGACGAGCGAGCTACTCGCCCGCTGGATTTGGGAGCGGGTCAAACCGGCACTCCCGCCCCTCTCGCGCGTCACGGTCTTCGAGACCTGCGAATCGCGCTGCGAGTACGAGGGGGATTAGCTTGTCGAAGGCTTTTGCGTGCCGCTGCGAGGACGTGACGCTCGCCGATCTCGAAGACGCAATTGCTCGCGGCCATACGGATATCGAGTCCCTCAAGCGGTACACGGGATTTGGCACCGGATGGTGTCAGGGCAAGTGGTGCGTGGCGCTCTGCGCGCGCGTACTTGTCTCGAGCGGAGGGAGCGCGGCTCTTCCGATAACGCCTCGGCCGCCGGTTCATCCCATCGCGCTCGCCGACCTCGCGGGGCTGGCGGAGATCGCGGAAGAGGACGAGCGATCGGGCCGCCCGGCGATTTAGGGCTCTAGCTCTTCGCAAGAGAGGGTCGCACGCGAGCGGGAGAGAACCGCCGAAGTCGAGACAAGAAGCAGCGTAGAAGAACCGTCCACGACGTCGGGGGACGCTCAGAAGGGGGCAGCGTCCGACGAACTCCTGAGGCTACCCGCGCAGCTCCCGCGCAGCTCGACCAACCTCGGGCGCTCCGGCGGTTCGCCCGCTCTCTTCCTCGCCGAGGTGAGACGGCACGCTCAAAGCCGCTGCCGCCGTGAGCACCAGCGCGATCCACACCGCGTCCGCGAGGACCAAGTGAACGAGCTGAAGCCAAACCGGGGCGAGGGTGAGTACGTCGAGAAGCCCCCCCGCCACCTGGACGACGGCCAGCCCCGCGGCAACGCGCGACGCGATGCTCACGGTTCGCGTCGGACGGCACGTGCGGGTGATGCCGCCCGCGATCACGATCGTCGTGGCCGTCATCGTCGCCAGCAGCGGGTGCAGCGCGCGCAGGCGGACGAACCAATGTGCGTGCGGGGCGAAGTCTTGGGCCACGCCGAGCGCAATCGACGCGGACGGGAAGAGCGTATCGCCCAGCGCCGTCAGCGCCCCCGTCGTACCCACGAGCAGCATGGCCGCGAGCGGCACGAGCGTCGACCATGCGGCCAATCCTTGCCCTCGTACCCGAGCCGGCGGCGCAAAGCCCGACGCCCACCACGCGGTCAGAGCGGTCGATCCGAGCAGTAGGAACGTGTTGACGAGGTGCAAGCTCACGCTGAAGGCACGTTTTGCGGAGGCATCGTGGGCCACGAGCTCGAAGAGCACGAGGGCCGCGCCAAGGGCGGCCTCGGTGACCATGAATGCCGTCGCGGTCGTCGCTCCCGCTCTCACGCAGTGCCCCCGCGGATAAGACCGCCGGCTCCACGCGAGAAGCCCGACGGTGAGCACGAGCGCAGCGCCGCTCGAAACCCGGTGCGAAAGCTCGACCAGCGTCTCCATCCGTGGAGCCCGGGGCATTACTTCGCCGTTGCAGAGCGGCCAGTGCCTTCCGCAGCCCGCGCCCGATCCGGTGGCGCGCACGTAGGCCCCCCAGGCGGCCACGCCGATGTCGTAAGCGAGGAGGCCCCACGCGAAGCGAGCGAACCGCGTCATGCCGTTGGTCTAGCCCAATCCGACAATAAGCCGAAGGCTGAGGGGCTGGAGGGCCGGTCCCAGAGCTCGTGGTCCATCGAAGGCCGTCGTGGACGTGGACGTGGACGTGGACATCCGAGAACCGGTCAGGCCGTTTGCACCGGGAATCGGTCGCGGAGCTCGCGCGCCCAGCGCGCGCCCTCGTCGAAGACATCGCCCGAGAGGAGCGAAGTGATTGCGCGGCGAAGGAAAGGATGCTGCGGCTGCGCAAAGAGATACGACGTGAGGTCCCCCCCGTAAAACGCCTGCACCGCGCCGACGAAGAGGTCCGCTCCCCGGCGCTGTTCGCGCTCCCAAGACGCGAACCGGGCGCGAGAAACGTCAGCGGATCGAAGCGCGCCGTCGATGGCGTCCGCGGCGTGCAGCGCCCCGTGCATGGCGAGGTGAGCCCCGGTCGAGAACAGTGGATCGATGAATCCGGATGCGTCCCCGAGCGCGACCCAACCGTCGCCGCACAGCCTTCCGACTCGGAAGCTGAAGTCAGCCGTGGCGCGAGGAGGAAAGCTCATCGTCGCGCCCTTCAACATCCCGCCGACGGTCGGCGAAGCAGCGACGGCAGCGTCGAAGAGCGCGCCGGGCCCCGCAACCTCGCGGCGAGCTCGCAGCCACGCGTTGGAGACGACGGCCCCGACGCTCGTTCGTCCGTCCGCGAACGGAATGAGCCAGAACCAGCCCCGGTCCTGCGGGCCATTGCCGAATACGACGATTTGGATGTCCCCCTCGCGCTCGCCGGAGTCTCGCCACGCGCCCGAAAGCTGCGTGAAGAAAGCGGTTCGATCGAGCCGATCGATGCGCGCCACGTCGCCGGCCGCGCGGGCGATCACCGCGCTGCGCCCGCTCGCGTCCACCACGACGCCGGCTCGCAGGATGTGGAGCTCGCCGTCCGGTGCCCGCGCTTCGAGGCCGACCGCGCGCGTTCCGTCGTGGAGGACGCGCGTGGCCTCCCATCCCTCGCGCAGTTCCGCGCCGGAGCGCCCGGCGTTCCGGAAGAGCAGCGCGTCGAAATCGTCGCGGGGCACCTGGAAGGCGTGATCCCAGCGGGCGTGGAACGCCTCGGAAAACGCGTACCGGACCGAGCGCGCCGGGTCTGCGCCGTCGACGAAGCGCGCTCCTCGCTTGACGATGAAGCGTTTGCGCACTTCGTCGATGACGCCGATCGTCTCGAGCACGCCGAGGCTGTTGGGCAAGAGCGACTCACCGAGGTGGAAACGGGGATGACGGTCCCGCTCGAGAACGACGACCCGACGGCCCAGAGCCGCCAGCCTGGCGGCGCAAACCGACCCCGCGGGGCCTCCGCCGATGACGGCGGCGTCGAACTCGCCGACTCCGGCGGTTCGGACGAACGCGCCGTCCCCCTCCGAGTTCACTCGGCCGTCTTGGCGGGCGGACCCAGCTGGATGCGCTCGCCGATGTACGCGCCGATCAGCGTGAGCAGGATGCCGATCGCCGCGAAGATCAAATAGAGAAAGAGGGGCATCGTGCGGACGGTTTGGCTCTGGATGAGGAGGAACGTACTGGGGATCGCGACGAGAAGGCTTGCCACCGCCGGTTCGACGAACGTGCGCCCCGGCGAAATCATCCCCACCAGCATGCCCCCCAGAAACCAGACGGGGATACACACGAGCATCCCGTTTTGGCCCTCGAAGTCGAGCATCGGCAGCACGAGCGGCAGCCCGAAGACGAGCGCGCCCGTGAGTACGCCTTGCACGAGAAAGGCGATGAGCAGCCAGGTGACGTTCACGCCTTCCTGCTGGTAGCGACGCGCGAGCTCCTCTTCACGCGTGCGTTTGGACTTGCCGATATCCTCGATCTTGGCGCCGCACGAGGCGCACCGCACCGAGCCGGGTTGGTTCTTTTGGAATCCACAAGACGGACAGACGACGGGCTTTCCTGCGGCCATTGATAGTTACGGTACCGCCGGCAGCCAGGGCGAGCCAAGCGGGAACAACCGCCCGCTCCGCGATGTCGAGCTATGCTGTGGCTGGCGTGTCGCGCGAGAGCCCCTCCTTCCCGTCCACGATGCACCTCGCCGGGGTTGAGCCGAAGGACGAGCTCGACCTCGAGCTCGTCGCTCTTCCGGATCCTCCACGGCGCGAGCGGACGCTGAGTCTTCTCGCCCTGGCGCTGGCGGTCACGTCGGCGCTCGCGATCGCTTTCGCTTTGCGCCACGACGTGGCGTACGCGTGCGCGGGAGGCGCCGCGTCCGGTGTCGGCGACCTTCGCACCGTCCGGGCGGGCGCGCTCGCGCCTTACGAGAACCGGCGGGTGCACGCCGAAGCGATGCTCGGGCTCGCCGGTGGAATCCGTTACGAGCGGCTTTTCTCGGAGGACACATTTCGCGCTCTGCCGATCGCGGGGCGTCGCGACATATGGGTCGAGGTGCGCGTGCCGGCGGGCGAGGAGAGTGGGCGATGGCAGCCCCCGCGGTCCTTCACCGGCCGGCTCGTGCGCTTCGACGCGGCGGGGCTGCGCCACCGAGGACTCGCGAGCGCCATCGAAGGCGCGAACGAAGAACGGCTTCCGTCCGGGGCCTGGCTCCTCGTCGACGGCGAGGAGCCCGCGGGGGCGCGGTGGGTCCTCCTCCTCGCGTGCGGCTTCGTCGGCTTTGCGGTCTGGAACGCCGCGGGGATCGCGAAAATACTACGCCGGGTGGCGTAGCCGTGAGAGTCGCGATTGTCGGCGCGGGCGTCATGGGGTGCACGACGGCGATTTCGCTCGCGAAGCGCGGAGCCGATGTCGTCGTGCTCGAGCGGGCGGTCCCTGGGGCGGAGGCGTCGAGCGCCGCAGCGGGAATCCTCGGGGCCCAGGTGGAGCTGCATGGTCGTCCCGCGCACGTCGCGCTCTTCACGCGCGCCCGCGAGGCTTGGCGAGAGTGGGCGAGTGCGCTGCGCGACGCGAGCGGGTTGGAGATCGGCTATCGGCTGACGGGGGTCTTGCGCGTGGCTCGCGCGGAGGACGACGTGCGCGAACTCTCGCGCGAGGTCGAATGGCAGCGGGCCCGAGGGCTGCGCGCGTTGCTCCTCGATGCGCGCGAGGCGCGCGAGGTCGAGCCGGAGCTGGCGCCGAACCTCCTCGCCGCGGCCCATTTTCCGGACGACGCGCAGGTCGACCCGCCGGCGCTCCTGCGCGCTCTCGTCGTCGCGCTGTCGAAAACGTCGCGGGCCACGATGCGTGCGGGCGCGACGGTGGAAGGGCTGATCGTCGAGCGCGATCGCTGCCTCGGCGTGAAGCTCAGCGACGGGGAGCTGCGGGCCGACGCAACGGTGCTGGCCGCCGGGAGCTGGTCTTCGCTCGTGCCAGGGGTTCCGCCGGCGCTGCCCCTCGTGCGCCCCGTCCGGGGCCAGATGGTGCTGCTCGAAGAGCGGCCGCCTCGGGTTCGAAGCATCGTCTTCGGGCAGGGTGGATACGTCGTTCCTCGCGGCGACGGCCGGGTGCTGTGCGGTTCGACGATGGAGCATGCGGGCTTCAAGAAGGAGGTGACCGCCGCCGGAGTCCACGCGATCCTGGGCTCGGCTTTGGCGTGTCTACCCGCGCTCGGCGCGGCGCAGCTGGCCGGGACATGGAGCAATTTCCGCCCGCACGTCGAGGGTGACACGGCGCTCGTCGGCTCGTCCGCGCTGCCGGGCCTCTTCTTGGCGACAGGGCATCACCGAAACGGCATCCTTCTCTCGAAGATCACCGCCGACGACGTCGCGAACGCAGTGCTCGGGGTTTAGGGATTGAAGTCTTGCTGCGCGCCCGAGGCTGGAGGCGGGGGGGGCGGCGGAGGAAGCGCCACCGGTCCGGAGGCGCCGGACTTCGGGGCCTGTCGGGCCCTCTTCTCTTCCTTAGTGGCCCTCTTCTCGTCCTTCTTGTTGTCGCGCTTGGCTTCGCGAACCGCGAGCGCGTCCCCCTTGGTCACGTCGAAGCTCGGCGGCGTGCTCGGGTCGCAACCGGGCGCGAAGCCGGTTGCGTCGAAGCTCGAGACGAGACTCCCCGTCTTCTCGCCTTTCCCCTCTTTCACCACGGCCTCGACGCGTACCTCGTGTTTGCCCGCCCGCGCCGGCGAGCAATACGACAGAAGGTAGAAGCTCTTCGTGCGCGCATCGACCCGGGCGCCCACGTCTGCGAAGGCCTTGACGACCGCGTTCTTGTCGGCGGCCATCGCCGTACCGCTCTTGCCTATCTCCGCGAGCTGGGCCTCTTTGATCTCGGCGCCCAGACCGATGGCGTAAACATCGAACGGCTTGTCGCGAATCCGCTGGAGCATCGTGGCCGTGGGGACTCGATTGGCGCGATCGGTCCCGTCGGTGAAGACCACGAGCGTTCCGACTTTCACCGGCTGACTTGCTTTCGCGAGCGAGGCGTCGAGCTCGTCGAGCGCCTTGACGACGGCCCCGTTGAGGTTGGTGCTCGGGTCCTTCGGCTTGAACGTGGCGAGCTGTTGGACTCCGGCCTTCGCGTTCCCGGGCTGGTCGGTGAAAGGGACGATCGGGTAAAGGTCCGGGCTCCCGTCGAACGCGAAGATGGCCACCTTCTGCTCTCTTTCGACGCGCTCGGTGAACGCACCGACGGCCTGGGCGACCGCGTCGCCGTTGCCGCTCTCGCTGACGCTTCCGCTCATGTCGACGAGAAGCAGCGTGTGGTTCACCGCCGCGACCTGCGGATTCAAGATGGTTTGCTTGCTCTCGTATTGAGAGACGAGCTGCCCGTCTTCGTAGATGCGGAATTTGTCCGCCGTCAGCCCTCCGACCGGGTCGCCCGAGTTCGCCTGAACTTTGAAGTAGACGGCGACGTTGCTCGGCCTCTGCTCGGCTGCCTTGATGGGAGTAAGCCTCAGCCCGGCGCATCCCGTGACGGCTACCAAGAGAAAAACGCACAAAGAATCGCGCAGACGCATCGGCGACGAGTGTAGACCACCTCAGCGTTCCACGGCGAATGACCGCACGATCGATTCGCACGTCGAGCGGTAGCGCTCGAAGGCGCTCGACGCGACCGAGCAAGTGACCACGTAGCCCGCGCCGCGCGACGCCAGCGCGGACTGCATCGTGCGATATGCGACCGTCGACGGCGGCGCGGGCGTCCAGCGCGATTCGAGGATGAACGTCGGATCGCCGTCGATCACTTCTTCGCGCGTTTCTTCGACGGTCGCCCGTGGCTCGCGACGAAGCGCAGTCTCGTTCGCCTTGGCATAGTCGTACGACTCGTCCGCGAAAGGCTCGGTGACCACGTTGACGTTGGCCCGAAAGTCGTCGACCCGCTGGGGGTCGCTGACGGCCCAGACGACGGGAGCTCGCTGCGACGTTTCCCGCCACGTCGAGGGGACGGCGATGCGCCAGCCGGTGCCCGTCCGCTCGACGAACCCCGCGGGGAGGGGCGGCGGCGCGTACGAGGCAATTTGAGCGTGTTTCGAGCGCCGGCACGCCGTGGCCGCAATCGCGACCAAGAGGCAAGCCAGCGCGAGAGAAAGGGTACGCAGCATGTGCGCGTCATCCTACGCGGATCCGTGCTCCGGGGCGCGTTACCAAATGCGCTACGGGCTAGGCCGCGACCAGGCGCCAGTGCGGAGCCGGGAGTCGGTCGATCCGAAGGAGCGTCCCGTCCTCCACCCTCTGCCATGGCTCGTCGGTCATTCGCTCCGACGCGATGAAGACCGCCAGGCGCTGCTCCGACCAGGGCGTTTCGAAGACGGTCCCGTCGTGCGCCCTCCGCCGGGTGCGGACTCGATCGAGCGGGCCGCGGTCGAGCAAATGCAGCGTTCGGCCGTGGCGATGCGCGTACGTCGTCGTGCCGTCGGACAGGAGGAAGTTGAACGCACCAAAGTCCGCATGGTCGCGCGCGATGCGGACGGCGGCCCCGAGGGCGCGGTCGGTCGCTTCGGAGGCGGGTTGGGCGGCGACACCTGCCTCGTCGAGGCGCGTCAGCACCCAAGCGAACAGGAGCTCGCTGTCGGTTTCACCCGCGATTTCGGCCAGCCGCTCGTGCGACGAGTGGCTTCGCAGCCAGCCGACGTCCTTCACGGTTCCATTGTGCGCGAAGACCCATCGGCCACGCTCGAACGGATGTGTGTTCGCGAGCGAGGTCTCGCCGACCGTCTTTTGCCGAATATGCGCGACCAAGAGCTGGCCGCGGCTGCCGACGGCAAGCTCGTGAAAGCGAGCGTCTTCGCACGCGCAGGCCGCTCCCTTCTCGACGCACCAGCCGCGAAGCTCCGCGTCGAATACCGCAATTCCCCAGCCGTCGCGGTGCTCCTTGGAGAGGGCGGCCATCGACAGCGGCGCCTCGCGCAAAACAATTCGAAAGTCGGTGGGCTCGCTCGAGACGATGCCCAAAAGGCGGCACATAGGATTGCCCGGTAACTCTAGCAGGACTTGCTGTTTCGCACTCGTTTCGACGGCGATGCAATCCGGGCTTGCGTGTGGGCCGTGCGAGCGAAACGACGTGCAGAAGAGCGTGCCGAGGAGACAAGGTCGAGGATATCCTTTAGACTGGCGGCGCTTTCGCTCCAAGACGCCGGTCCGAACGCCCGCACGGACGGCGGGTCCCACTCGCTGCGAAGAGCGCGATGGAGCGCATCGGCGAGAGCTGCCGGATCCTTCGGCGGAACCATGATCCCCGCGCGCGGGTCCGCCAGTACGTCGGGGATGCCTCCGACGGCCGTGGCGACCGCGGGCCGTCCACTCGCGAGCGCCTCGAGGATCACGTTGGGCGTACCCTCGGCCCAGCTTGGCAGCGTGAGCACGTCGCACGCCCCCAACCAAAGGGCGATGTCTTCGTGCGGCCGCGGCCCGAGCACTCTCGCGACACCGTCCGGAAAGGCCGCGGCGCGGGCGCGCGCCTCGCTCGTGGAAATGCCGTCTCCGATGAGCACCAGCATGGCCCCGGGGACCCCGCGGCGTACGCTGGCGAAGGCCGCCAGCAGCTCGGCGAGCCCCTTCTGCGGCTCGAGTCGCCCCACGAACAGGATCAGGCGCACGTCGTCCGCGACGCGCAGCGCTCGGCGCGAGGCGGCGCGGTCGCGCAGGTAAAAGAGCGACGTGTCGACCCCGTTTGGAACGACGTGCACGCGCTCACGGGGTACGCCGAGTCGCACGAGTTCGGCCGCGAGCGGTCGCGACACGGCGACGACGGCATCGGCGCGAGGAAGCAGGCGCGCCGCGATGTGGCGCGCCGCGCGCCGCTGGAGAACGGTGTTGACGTCGCTCCCGTGGACTTTGACGACGCACGGTTTGTCGAGAGCGAGCGCAGTCAAGACCGCTGCGCAACCGTCGGGGTAGGCCCAGGTCGCGAGCAGGACGTCCGCGGTCCGCAAGCGCTCCAGGTGAGGGCGGAGCGACGCCAGATACAGAGGCACGGCGACCGAAAGTCCGACGCGGGGGACGTAGAGCTGGCGGACGTAGGTGACGTCGACGCCGTGGACGCGCTCGCGCGCCGGAAGCGCCGCCAGCCGCGCGGCTCGCTCCGGGACGGAAAGGACGCGAGAGAAGGGGACGTGAGGGATGGCGACCAGGACATCGACGTCGCAGTGGCGCGCGAGTTCGCCGACCTGATGGCGGTTGAACGGCGCGCTCAGCGGCTCGAGCGAGGTCGGGAAAATCTTCGTGACGACGGCCACGCGCATGGGCTGTGCAAAGGACCATGCGAGCGCCATGCGCATCATCCACGTCGTGCAAGGGCTGGGGATCGGCGGACAGGAGCGGCTCGTCGTCCATCTCTCGCGCGAGCTCGCCGCGCGCGGACACCAGCCCGCCATCGTGAGCCTGTCGCTCGGCGGCGAGGTGCGGGCCGAGGCAGGCGACGTTCCCGTTTACGACGCCACGCGCGCCGGTGGGGTCGACCCATCGCTTGTCGCGCGCCTCGCAACGCTCTTGCTGCGGCTTCGGCCCGACGTCGTCCACACGCACAACCCAGGCCCGATGCTCTACGCGATCCCGGCTGCCGTGCTCGCACGGGTCCGCCGCCGCGTGCACACCAAACATGGCGCCAACGTCTACGGGCCCCGCGCGCTGTGGGCAGCCCGCGGCCTCACCCGCGCCCTCGACGCACTCGTCGCCGTCTCGCCCGAGACGGCCGAGTCGGCTCGGCTGAAGGAGCGCCCGCGCAAGAAGCGCCTGCATATCGTGCCGAACGGCATTCCGCTCGTGGCGTTCGGCCCGGATCCGTCCGCGCGCGCGCGCGTGCGCGGCGAGCTCGGCATCCCCGAAGACGCGTTGGTGGTCGGCTCCGTCGGGCGCCTGGCCCCCGAGAAGGACTACCCGCTTCTCGTGCGCGCGGTCGCCCCGCTCCTCTCCGAGCGGCTGCGTCTCGTGCTCGTCGGCAGCGGGGAGGACCGGCCGGAAATCGAGCGCGCGGTTCCGTCCGACCGCGCCCGCTTCGTCGCGCTCACCGGACTGCGCCGCGACATCCCGGCGCTACTTGCCGCTTTCGACGTGTTCGCGCTCTCGTCGCGCACCGAAGGTTTGCCGCTTGCGATTCCCGAAGCGATGGCGTGTGCCCTTCCGGTCGTGGCGACCTCCGTCGGAGGGATACCCAGCGCCGTTCCGCCCGGATGCGGCCTTCTGGTCCGCTCGGGCGACGCCTCCGCCCTTCGCGTCGCGGTCGCCGCGCTCGCGCGCGACCCCGCCCGCCGGCACGCGATGGGCGAGTCAGCCCGGCGTCACGCGGTCGCGTCGTTTTCCGTCGAGCGGATGGCCGACGCGTACGAGCGCATCTATTTCGGCGCCGACTGAGGTCGATTGCCGTTTTCGCCGGTGTTCTTACGGATCCGGCAACGCGACAGGCCATGTTGGTCCCACCTATCTTTCTCGATACCGACGTCGTGACGCGCGTGGCTTTGGTCGAGGGCTACAACACGAACACGTATCAAGCTCAAAACGACCCCAACGTCCCTTTGATCCGTCGTCACCCCTCGGCGTTCACAGGCGTCGACGCCAATCTCGAGCTGCGTCTTTTGGGCCGCGACACCGACCGGACGACCATCAACTTCGGCGCCCGCGCCAACCACTACGAACCGCTCACGCCCGAGTACCAATCCGATGACGGGGCGCTCAACGCCTCTCTGGCCTCGCGCGTGACCATCGGTCCGCGCACGACGCTTGCCCTGAGCGACGGCGCCGCCGTGACGAGCTTCAACGCGGCTCACGTCACGGACGGGACGATCTTCGCCTTCGATCCGACGCAAGTGCGGAGCACCTATTGGCTCAACGACTTCGGCGCCGCCGTGACCCACCAGCTTTCACCGAACTGGCGCCTGACGCAGTCGCTCGGCCTGACCGTCTCGGGAACCCTCGAATCGGCGCCGACCCAGCTTGCGGGCGGCCCGCTCATCGAGCACCGCGGCCTCGACTACGTCATGCCCTACGTCGAGACGGACGTCAGCCGCGACCTCACCCCGCGCACCGCCGTGGATCTGATGGTCCTTTACCAATATGCATGGGAAGTCTTCGTCCTCGACTACACGCAGAGCCCGCCGCACAACATCGGCCCGGACAAACAAGCATTCCTGACGTCACTCGGGGGCTGGACGTTTCACGAGACCCAAGAGCTCTCGACGGTGCTGCGCGCGGGGGGCGTCCTTGCGTCGGCCCCGCCGCGCGATGTCGACCAGCGGGCGGTGCTGTCGCCGGCGGGGATGGCCGAGCTCTATTTCGTGCGACCGTTCTTCGATCTTGTGGCCGCGGCCGGCTACACCTGGGGAACCGTCAATCCGCGCCTCGGTGCCGGCCCTACGGCGAACGCGAGTCTTCTGGCGATTGGCATTCCGCGCCACGTCGGCGCGTGGGCGAACTTCGCGCTCGTAGGCCGCGTCCAGGCGTCGTATTCCAGCCTGATCACCGGCGTGGGGCAGTCGACCGGACTCGGTCTCTGTGCGGCCGGCGGCGAGGTCCGCTACGGCATCAACCGCTGGCTAGGCGCTCTCGGCGGCTTCGATTTCCGTTACGCCACGTTCGATACGCCGGGGCAATTCAATCCCCCGTTTCTGCAGTACGTGTTCTTCCTGGGGTTCAGCGCGTATTTCTCCGGCGACCGATCCCAGCTTCCTCTGACGACGTTCACCGCGCCGGTGCAGCCGCCGGCGTGATGCTGCCCGGTCTTTTGGAGGCTAGGGGCTGGGGCTGTCTTCATTGTCTGCCGACAGCCCCTACCGGGCGCCAATCCGGAGGAGCACGACTTTGATCGTGTCCAGGATTATCGAAAGGTCGAACATCACCGAATGACTCTTGATGTAGTAGAGATCGTATTGGAGCTTGTCCAAGTGATCCTCCGCTGTCGCCCCGTATCGACAGCGCACCTGAGCGTGTCCGGTAAGGCCAGGTTTCACGTAGAGTCGCTGCCTGAAGTACGGCACTTGTTGCTCGAGTTGTTCGATGAAGACCGGGCGTTCTGGGCGGGGACCGACCATGCTCATTTCACCTCGGAGAACGTTGTAGAGCTGGGGTAGCTCGTCGATGCGCATCTTGCGGATCACCCGCCCGACGCGTGTAACGCGCGGGTCGTTCTCCTCGGCGAACCGTGCGCCCAGCTTCTCCGCGTCCACCCGCATCGACCGGAACTTGTAGAGGGTAAACGGTCGACCCAACTCTCCGGAGCGCTCTTGCCGGTAGAGGAGCGGGCCCGGCGAATCGATCGCGATGAAGATTGCGCACAAGACCATGACGGGCGAGGCGAGGATGAGGCCGGCCGCCGCCACGGTGACGTCCAGCAGTCGCTTCAGGCGTCGAGCCGTCGGCCTCACTCGGAATCCCTCGGCGAAGATGAGCTGCGACGGCTTGAGCTCGCGAACGAAGATCTTCCCCGTCTCGCGCTCGTAGAACGCGACCCCTTCTTCGACCTCGACGCCGCGAAACTTCACTTCCAAAAGCTGCTCGACCGGCAGTGTTCCCCGCCGATCCGGATAAGCTACGAGGACGACCTGGATGCGTTCGCTCGTCACGAGGCCGTAGAGATCGCGGTAGGTGCCGATCACCCCGGCGGACCCATCGACCTGCAGCCGATCGCGCGTCAGCATCCCGACGAGCTCGAGCCCGAGGTCCGGCCGCGTGCGAACCAGGCCGGCGAGTTCGCGCGCGAGCTCGCCATTGCCCACGATGAGAGCCCGGCGCAAAAACCCCGACCCCTCGCTGACGCCGTTGTAGAGAACGCGCCAGGCAGGCACGGTGAGGATCGAGAGAGCCAGGGCGACGAGGAAGATTCCCCGACCGATCTCGATGGTGGGCAAGGCGTAGAACGCGAGGAGAAGGACGACCGCGCCGAGGGCTACGCCCTGGAGTGCGCGCTCGTAGACGACGCGGGCGTGCCGTGTCGCCGCGAGGTCGTAAAGGCCCGCGTAATAGAAGCCTGCCTGAAGCACGGCCGCGAAGAGCAGGGCCTTCTTGGCCACGTGGGGCATCGTCAGTCCCGCGTGGACGCCGAGCCGGATGCACGCGGAGACGAGCACGGCGACGACGACCAGCATCCCCTCGTAGCAAAAGAGGAGAAGTCTTCGTGGAGAGCGGAAGAGCTCGACCATGGCCCTACGGCACGATGACCGTGTCGCCGAGCTCCAGCGCGATGTTCTGCTGGAGATCGCCGTGCTGCACGACGGCCGAATAATCGAATGGAATGCGGCGCTCGCCGCGCGCGTCCCGGCGCACGATGACGACGCGGTCGGGGTCCGCGAAGCGCGTGAACCCCCCGGCGAGCGACAAGCTCATGAGCACGGTGACCTCCTGGCTGGGCGCGTACTCGCCGGGCTTGTTCACTTCGCCGACGACGTAGATCTTGTACGACTTGACCTCCTGCACTTGCACCGTCACGGGGGGATCGTCCTGGTAGAAGCGATGCAGGCGCTGCTGCACGTCGGCTGCGATCTCCACGGCGCTTCGACCCATGGCGGGCACGTCGCCGGACAACGGCAGCGAGATGGCCCCGTCGGGGCGTACCGCGACCTGGGCGCTCAGCTCGTCGTGCTTCCAGACGACGACCTTCAGCAGGTCACCCGGGCCGATTCGGTAGCCGAGCGCGCTTTCAGCTCGCCAGTTGTAACCGGGTGCGGGCGAGCAGCCGGACACGGCAAGTGTGAATGCGAGCGCGGCGCATGGCGGGCGCAGGAACATGGAGGGTCCATGATCACGAGCCGCGCCGACGACCTTCGGCGGTCGCGTCCCGCAACACCTCCGCGAACTCTCCCGCCAGAGCCCGCCGATCGTAGCGCCCGATATCCGTCGCGTTTCGCCACGCATCGAGACGATAGTCGCCACTTCGAAAGGCCCGCAGCCGCTCTTCCAGGTTGCCGAGGATCCCCTCTTCGTCCCGAGGGTGCACGGCAGGTCCCAGGCCGTGCCGTGCGACGAGGCGAGCGATCGCGCTGCCGGGGGGCGCAAGCGTGAGCACGGGCCGGTCGAGACGCATCAGTTCGAAGATCTTTGCCGGGTAGATGCGCTCGGCGCCGGCGACGTCGTCGAGCAAGCAGAGCGCCGTGTGGCTCGCCGCGAGCTCGCGCAAGACGCGCGCGTGCGAGACGTAGCCGACTCGCTCCACGCCGAGAGACTCGGTTCCTTCGAAGGCGTCGAGCTCGGTGTCGACGATGCGGCCGATGAAGCGGACGCGGAGAGCGCGAGCGAGGTCAGGGTATCGCGCGTGCAGCCGGCGCACGGCGCCGAGCAGGCCGCGCGCGCTCGTGAGCGCGAACACCGTGCCCGCGTGGGTGAGTACGAATCGGTCGCTCGGTGGAAGCGGCAGGTCGGCGGGAAAATCATCGGCGTCGTAGCCGTTGGGGATCGTCACCACCCGGCCCGCGTCGAGGAAGGCGAAGCGCCGCAGCAAGTTCGCCCGAAACTCGTCGGTCGCAACGACGACCGCGTGAGCGTGCCGAAGGAGAGCGGCTTCTAGGGCGTCGGCCAGAGGGCGAGCGACGGGCAACGGAGCCATCTCGTAGGCGGCATGCAGGGTGGTCCACTCGTCGCGGTAGTCGAGGACGACTCCGAGGCCCCCCGCCCGCGCCAGGGGGGCGAGCAAGAACTGCGAGAAGGGGGGCGCACTGACGAGGACGACGTCATCGCGCTTCGACGCGATGCGCTTCAAAAGGGCGGCGTGCGCCGCGGGTTGCCAGAGCACCTGCGGATCGGGAACGAGGACATGCCGAGCGAGGCGTGCGAACGCGCCCACGCCACGCTGCGCTGGACCCGCCCGCTCCCGGCGGGCTCGCCACGCCGCGCGCTTGGCGCCGTAGGCGGGTTCCAGCGTGCGGGCGCGCGTCACCTCCACACTGGCCGGCACATCCTCGAGGAGCGACTCATCCCGAACGGGAACGCTCGGATTGGCGACCGTGAGGACCGCCGGCCTCACCCGGTGGAGCGGAAGGTACTTCGCGAGCTTGGCAACGCGCTGAACTCCGGCGCCCCCGACGGGAGGGAAGCTGTACGAAACGAGGAGAGCGCGCAAATCCGGCAATCGCTTCGGCAGCCGTGCATGCGGCGCGCCCGCGCGGGTCTCGTTGTCGCTCGGAGGACGCGCCCTATACTCGTGTGATGTCCTGGTCTCCGTTCGTCACCGTGGTGATGCCTTGCCGCGACGAAGAGCCTCATATCGAGAAGTGCGTCCGCAGTGCGCTGGCGCAGGACTGGCCCCGCGACCAGCTCGAAATCCTGGTCGCCGACGGGATGAGCATGGACTCGAGCCGCGAAATCTTGGCGCGTCTCGCATCCGAGGATCGCCGCATCCAGCTCATCGACAATCCGGCTCGAGTCCAGGCTGCGGGACTCAATGCGTGCGTCCGTCGGGCGCGCGGCGAAGTCATCGTGCGGATGGACGTTCACGCCGACTATCCGACGGACTTCATCCGCAAATGCGTCGAAGTGCTCGAACGAACCGGGGCCGACAACGTGGGCGGTGCGGCCCGCCCGCGCGCGCGCACGTTCTTTCAACGGTGCGTCGCCGCGGCGCTCGTCAGTCCGCTCGCCTTCGGCGGATCGCCGTACCGAAACCCGGAGGCGGAAGGGTTCGTCGAGAGCGTGTGGCCCGGGGCCTTTCGACGCGCCGTGTTCCAACGCGTCGGTCTGTTCGATCCGCGCGCGGTCACGAATGAAGACGCCGAGCTGAATCAGCGAATCGTGGAGGCCGGAGGGCGTGTCTACCTGAGCCGCGACATCCGGGTCCACTACTACCCGCGCGACTCGATGCGCGCGCTGGCGCGCCAGTATTTCAAGTACGGCAAGGGGCGAGCGCGAACGCTTCTCAAGCACCGCCGCTTTCTCTCGTGGCGCCCCGCGCTTCCTTTCCTCTGGCTGACGGGCGAAGCGGCACTGATCGCGACCTCGCCCTGGCAACCCTTCGGGGCGTTGTCGCTCGCGATGTACGCACTCGTGACGGGGGCCGAGGCGGTGCGCGTTGGGCGGAACGAAAGCGTCGCCGCGATCCCGGTCGTCTGGTCGATATTCCCCGTCTTACACGTTTCCCACGGCGCGGGCTTCGCGGCCGGCCTGGTGCGGTACGCACTGCGCCCCGACTGGGAGCCCGCCGAGCGTCTCGCGCCCACGATCCCGGCCAGCGAGCACGTGAGCGCGGCGTAGCCAGGTCGCTCCGCCCGTTCTGCGCGCTCGCGGAACGCGATTCGCAGGTGGCGCCCGCCGTGGCGCTCGCCGGCACCCTCCTCCTCGTCGTGGTGCTGCTGGTGCGGCCGCAGGAGTTCATTCCGGCGCTCCAGTCGCTGAGCCTCCTCGATTCCGTGGCCGCGCTCGCGGTCCTGGGAATCGGCGTCGAGCTCGCGCTGGGCAAGCAAAGGGCTCTCTACACGCCCCAACTTCCCTGGCTGGCCGGCTTCGTCGTGTGGTGCTTTGTCGCCACGGCGATGCGTCTTGGCCTCGAAGGCCTGAGCGTCGCATGGGAGTTCGTCGGACTCAGCGCCATCTTCATGCTGGTCGTCGCGAGCGCGGTCCGGACAATGGCGCAGTGGCGCGCCGTGGCCGCGACGCTCGTCGCCGTCGGCTTCCTCATCTCGTGCACCTGCATCCACCAGTCGCGCCAGCAAGCCGAATGCATCGAGATCGATTCGTCCGGGCCCGAAGGCGATCGCTCCGGCGAGGGGAGTCCCGACGGACGCGCATGCGAAGACGCGTTCGGCTGCGAGCAGCAAGGCAAACCGCGTATGGCGTACGGCTGCGAGAAGGTCGGCCTCTTCGGGACGTTCACCGAGGGCCGCCGCGTACGCTGGCGGGGCACGCTCGGCGATCCGAACGAGCTCGCCCTCCTGCTCGGCGCGATCATGCCGCTGGCGTTCGCGTTTGCCGCGTCGAGCACGTGGGGGAGAAAGGCCTGGGCGTTCGCGGTGGCGGCCGTGCTCGGCGTGACTCTGTGGTGTGTGGTGCTCACGGGATCGCGCGGAGGTCAGCTCGTCGTGCTGGCCGTGTTCGGAGCCTACTTCGTGCGACGTTATGGCTTCCGAGGCGCACTGGCCGGCGCGCTGTTCGCGTTGCCCGTGCTGGTCTTCGGCGGGCGCTCGGGCGAAGAAGCCGAATCGTCGTCGCTCGAGCGAATCGACCTGCTCTACGAAGGTATCGACATGATCCGCGAGCACCCATTGCTCGGAGTCGGCGCCGGGCAGTTCGTCGATCACGCGTTCAACGGAATGACGGCGCACAACTCGTACGTGCTGGCGGCCGCCGAGCTCGGAGCGCCAGGAAATACGCTTTGGCTGATGCTCGTCTATACGTCCATCAAGATTCCCTGGGTCATCGCCACTCGAGCGCCCGCCGAGCTCGACCCGTCCGTTCGCCCGTTTGCCTTTGCCCTGGTGGTGGCGTTTGCAGGAATGCTCGTGGGCGTCTTCTTTCTTTCCTTTTGCTACAAGGCGGTCCTTTTCATTTTCTTCGGTTTGTCCGGTGCGCTGTACGGCGTGGTCAAGCGAGCGTGCCCGTCCTTCGAGCTTCGCGTCTCGGTGACGGAAGTGGCGCGCGTCTTCGTGGCCGATGCGGTCGTTCTCGCGTTCGTCCTCGCGTATAGCCGCGTCAAAGGGGCCCGCGCGTGATCCGGCGCTGGCTCGGCGTCGCTCTCTTCGCAGCCGCGGCGAGCGCCACGCGCGCGGGAGGGTGTGGGGGCCGAGAAGTATGGCCGGGCCCGAAGACCGCCCTGCCGGCTCGGCCCCCGGCTCCGCCGCCCCCAATCCCGACGGTTGCGTGGACCCTTTCGCACCCGCGCGGTCCTCACCCGCGAATTCTGCTCGGCGCCGAGCGCGTCTCGGCGTTGCGCCGCCTCCGGACGGCCAATGCTCCGACGTGGCGAGCGCTCGACGAACGGTGCCAAGAGGACGTTCGCGAGTCGATCGGCGCCGGCTACGAGGGGTGGGACTGGGCCAACGCCACGCTGGACCTCGCGACCTGCTACGTCGCGGCCCCGCGTCCCGACTACGCCGCCGCCGCCATCACCTACTTCCGCGCCCTCCTCGACGATCGCCACAAAGTCGGCGACCGAGCTGGAGGCGACGACGTCGTCCGTCACGACGACGGCTACTCCATTCGCACCCGCGGCTGCTTCGGGGCAATCGCCTACGACTGGCTGCACGACCTGCCGGGAATGACCCCCGAGCTCCGCGCCCATGCGGTCGATCGCCTGAGCGCGTGGACGAAGTGGTTCTCGGAGAACGGCTACAGTCGCGATCAGCCGATTGCAAACTATTACGTCGGTTGGTTCGGAGCCGTAGCGTTCTCGGGGATTGCGGTCGACGGAGACGATCCGCGGTCCGACGACTTTCTGAGGCAGGCGCAGCGCCTCTACGGTGAAATCGTTGCTGTCTACGACCGCAGACTGAGCGGCGGAGACTTCCCGGAAGGATGGCAATACGGCGACCTCGTGGGGGCCGTGCTCGCGATATTCGCCGACGCCGAGTCGCCGTACGCGGAGGGCCGGTCGCCTTTGGACCGCTTGACATGGCTGCGCGAAGCCATCGACTACCGCGCCCACGCCCTTTGGCCCGACGGCAAGCACACCTTCGATACGGGGGATTGGTCCGAGAAGCCCGCCGTGGCGCCCGCGCATACGCTGCTCGCATTGGCAACGGTGCTCCGGTCCGGCGATGTCTTCCAGGGGCACGCCCGTTGGCTCGCCGGTCTGGCCAACGACCCCCACGAAGAATGGCTGTGGCTGGCCGCGCTGGCCGACGATCCGTCGCGCATCGCGGAAGACCCGCGCCGCGGTACGGCGAGCTACTTGGCCCGCGGCACCGGCGTCGTGACGGCGCGCACCGATTGGTCACCACGCGCCGCGTGGCTCGCGCTCGCCAGCGCATCCTCGCTCTCCGATCACCAGCACCTCGACGCAGGGCACTTCGAGGTCGTGCGTGGGGCCGACGCCCTCATCGTCGACGCGGGGGGATACGGCTCGTACTCCAGCCTGAGCCACAACGTCATCGCCGTCGACGACAAGAAGGAAAACGACACCTACGCGCCCAACCAGGGCACGTGGAGCGACCTCGCCGGGATCGCGCGATTCGAGGACACCGGGACCTTAGTCTATGCGCTCGCCGATTACGCCAGCGCCTTCAACCCCGCCGGCTACCCAGGCGACCACGCGCAGCGTTCCGTCGCGCGCGCCGAGCGCGAAGTCGTCTTTTCGCGGACTCCGGTCGACGGGGTTGCAGCTTCGGCTCGAGTCGTCGTCTACGACCGAATCACCGTCACCAAGCCATCGTACGGCGTCACCTTCTTGCTGCACGGCGGCTCCCTCCCGGAGCTCCGCGCCAACGCCGTGCGCTTCACCGCCGGTAACAGCGAGGCACGCGCCACGACGCTCGTCCCCTCCGGCGCGAGCCCCGCGCTCGTCCGAGAACCAACCGAACTGGGCGACGGCCCCTATTACGCCAATGTACCTCCCGAAGGGACGACGAGCGTGCGCGTGGAGGTCCGATCGCCGTCCGGCGGTCCGGAGCGGAGGTTCCTTCACACGATCATCGTCACCGAGAAAGGCGCGCCGTCGCCGGCAGTCGGCCGCCTCGAGGGGGAAGACGTCGACGGCGCGGCGATCGAGGATGAGGCGTACGTGTTCGTCCGTTCGAGAGAGCAGGCGCGCCCGGCGCGGCTGGCGTATCGGGCGCCGCCCGCGGCACTTCGGCACGTGGTGGTGTCGCTTCCGCCTGGAGCCCGCTACGCCGTCGGGGTCGATCGGGACGGCGCGTTCTGTCGCCTCTCGCTCGATCCCAATCCTGCGAGCGCGGGGCGCACGGCGTCGCGCGCGGGAGTCCTGTCGTTCGAGCTCGGGCCGGGGTGTGCTCTGCGGTGACGGCGCGCCTCGCCTTCCGAGAGGCGCCGGGTCGGGTGAGAGAACCGCAAGGATCGCAAGGACGCCAGGGGCAGAGACGTAGGGCTAGCTTCGCTCGTCCATGAGTGAGCGTCGTTTCTCGAAGAGAAAGGCTCATCGGTCGAGAAGGGAGTTTTCCTCCTTCGAGCCTGACCTTCCCTCGTTGGCAATCGGGCTTCCTTCGTTAGCAATCGAGCTTCGTTTGTTAGCAATCGAGCTTCCTTCGTTGACAATCGAGCTTCCCTCGTTGGCGTGGGAGCTTCAATGGCCGACCACGGAGCGTCCATCGTGGGCAAGGGAGCTTCCATCGTGGACGAGGGAGTTTCCATCATTCGTGAGTGAGCTTCACTTGCCGGTCACAGAGCTTCCATCGTGGGAAATCGAGCTTCACTCGTTGGAGAGGGGGCTTCATTCGTTCGAGCGCGAGGTTCACTCGTCGGGGAGGGAGCTTCGTTCCTTCGCGCGTGAGGCTCCCTCGCCAACAAGAAAGCTTCATTCGTTCGAGCGCGAGGTTCACTCGTTGGAGAGGGAGCTTCATTCGTTCGAACGTGAGCGTCACTCGCGGGCAACGGTGCTTCATTCGTCTGCGAGGGAGCTTCGTTCGTTCGAATGCGGGCTTCATTCGTCCGAAACGGAGACTCGTTGCTCCGCGAGCGAGCGTCGCGATCGACCGAGGACGGCTCGTTCATCGACGGACGCAGTTCCGTGGCGGCGCGGCGAGCCTCGTCCATCAGGGACCGAGTCTCGACCCCCGACCTCCGTCCGCCCCTCGTCCCCGCGCCTTCCACGGAATATCGCCGACCGCGTTCACTTGAACAGGAGCTTCTCTCGCTCGTCGAAAACCGAATCGAACTCCCCCGCGGGAACCTTTCGCGCTCCCGATTGTCGTCTCCGCCGTGGCATTCGAACGGCAACATCGAGAGAACGAGGCGCTCGCCCTCGCGCGCACGGGAGGTACGCGCGTCTACTTCTCGCTCGCCTGCGGCATCACCTGGGTGCTCGCCTTGCCCGCCGCGATGGCCTGGGCCCGTCACGAGGCGCCTGGTGCGGGCGCGGTGGCTTGCGCCGGTCTCAGCGCGTTCGGGCCCGCGCTTTCGGCCGCAGCGGTCGCATGGCCGCGCGGACAGCTCCGCGATGTATTCGGCCGCTGGCGCACGAACGCCGCGTGGGTCGTCGTCGCGCTCCTCGCGGCGCCCGCGGTGCACACGGTCGCCACGGCCCTTTACGTCGCAATCGGAGGACATCCCGCCCACTGGTTTCACCCTCCGGTTGCCCCCGAGCAAGTGGCCGCTCTCGTGGTCTTCCCGCTGGGAGAGGAATTCGGTTGGCGAGGTTTCGCCCATCCCCGGATGGCGGAGCGGTACGGGCCGGTGAAAGGCCCGCTGCTCGTCGGCGCGGTCTGGTCCCTCTGGCACCTCGTCTACGCAATTACGCCCGAAGCCGCCGGCTTCGATTCATTCGCGTTTCTCCTGACGATGGTCGAGCTGCCCCTCTATTCGCTCCTCATCGCCGCGGTCTTCGAGCGCGCGCAGCGGAGCATGGCGGTCGCCATCGCGTTTCACGCGGGCGCCCACGTGGACCACATCGAGCGCGCGGGGCGCTCCGATCTCGGCCTGCACGCCCTGCACATCGCCGTGCTCGTCGCCCTCGCTGCCGTGGCCGCCCGGTCCCTGACTAAGCGAAGCGCGGTCCTCGCTCAGCGATGAACGACCGAGCGAAGCGCCGCACGGCTGCTCGCGCGCGGCGAAGACGCCGGCCTCATTGAAAGAGCGAAGTAGGCGTACTCGGCCTGGATAAGAGTGAATGCGCCCAGCGCGACGAGCGCCGCACGCTTTCTCACTCTCGAGCGCCGCCACGCCTCCACGCCGCTCGCCATCGTCGCGGCCGCGAACGGCACGACCAGCGGCATGACCGGAAAGTGGTACGTCCCGCCCGAGAACGCGATCGCGTACGGCACCTGGTACGCGACGATCAACGCGACGAGCCACGACCGCCACCCGGGCGCGCAGGCGCCCGAGAGCGTGAGGAGTCCCGCGAGGGCGAACGCCGCCACCGCGACGTAGCTCCCGACTTCGAGCGCCAGGAGCGGCATGGCCTCCTGCGTCGACCAACCGCGCCAGTTCTGGATTTCGCGCGACCCCAGATAGTCGAATCCCCATA
>Ga0265316_10000334_pt1 | contig 52696 bp, 31 predicted proteins | sample 4522metaG_FD_202092 | JGI IMG/M metagenome (GOLD analysis project Ga0265316, IMG submission 202092) | Rhizosphere microbial communities from Carex aquatilis grown in University of Washington, Seatle, WA, United States - 4-5-22 metaG | ecosystem: Host-associated > Plants > Roots > Rhizosphere >... | reverse complement strand
GCGCTCCGTCAACAACTTGGCCCTCCGCGGCACTGGAGGCCCCGCAGACGCACGCGGCCGCCTCACCCCTATCCGGCGATCGCCGCCTTGATCGCCGGTTGACCTTCAATTGAGGTTTTCGGGCTCATACTCTGCAATGGCCTCCGCCGTCTTGCCCTCCGCGGCGAGCGCCGCGCCCAGGTTGGTGTGCGCTTCAGGGTAGTCCGGCCCGCTCACTGCGGTGCGCCGTTCTGCGGATGCTGGAGTCGCTCGAGCAGCCGCCGTGCGTCGGCATCGTCAGGGTTCAGGCGCAATGCGGCCTGTAACTCCGCCGCTGCGCGGCCAACGTTGCCCTGGCGGGCGAAGGCCGCTCCAAGGTTGGTGTGTGCCAAGGCGAAGTCAGGCCAGATGCGTAACGCCTCCTCGATGTGCGCCATGGCTTCGCCGACCTTCCCCTGCGCCAGCAACGCCGTCCCGAGGTTGTCCTGTGCGTCGGCATAACGGGGTTGTTGGCGGACCGCTTCCGCATAATGGACGATGGCGTCGTCGAGCCGTCCTTGCATCTGCAGGGTGTTCCCGAGGTTGTTGTGTGCTTCGGGGTAGTTGGGCTTGAGGCGCAGGGCCTGTTCAAAATGCGCCATCGCCTCCTCGGTTCTCCCTTGTTGGGCCAGTGCCACTGCGAGATTGTTGTGGGCTTCGGCATGCTGCGGTCGTAGCCGCACGGCGGCTTCATAGTGCGTGATCGCGTTCTTGAGGTTGCCATCGTTGGCGAAGATGATTCCCAGGTTGTTGTGCGCCGCCCAACATTCCGGGTTCTTGGCGAGGGTGTCCATCCACAGTGTCCGCAGATCGTGATAGATGCGGCATTGCCGCGCGCTCAGCGCCGCCAGGGTGAATAGCAGGGCAGCACAGGTCGACGACGCGATCAGCTTGCCTACATGACCGGTGCGGGGCACGAGAGCGGCGCCTGCCGCCACTGCCAGCGCGATCAATGGGACGCTCGGCAGGTATGCGAAGTGGTCCGCCACGAATGCGTAGCGCATAAAATAGAGATCGAAAAACCCCAACACCGGAGCGAGCAAGACGGCGTAGCAGAGCGTTGAGATCAGCGGTCCCTTCCCGAGCCGCTGCCGCGCCAACCAGAGCACCAGGAGCACTGCCGCTGCGCCGCCGGGAAAGAGGTACTGCCACCAGCTCCGGGTGTCGATGGTCCAGCGCGGATACATGAACGCGAGGGGGCGCGGCCACAGCAGGGTGGACGGGTAGAACCACAGCGCCCGGCCGGCGATCAGCGCGCGTTCGACGAACGACAACGCCCATTGCTCGCCCTCGGCGCCCACGTGGTGACGTTCCATCCACACCGTCAGGGCGGCCGTGAGGACGCTGGCGGCGAACAGCAGCACCACCACGCGGACGGTTCGCCGGTCAAGCCGGTCCTTCCACCAAGCGAGCAACAGCAACACGGCCGGCAGCGTGCAGGTCACCGTCTTGCTCAGCATCGCGGCGATGAACAGTGCGACGGCCGCGATCTCCGTACGTCGGTTCTGGCGCGCAGGGCGCACGCTCCGCGCCGGCGTGTCCCGCAAGTAGACGAGAAACGCCGCGAATGCGAAGAACCCTGAGAGCAGATTCTTCCGTTCAGCCACCCATGCCACGGACTCCACTTGGATCGGGTGCACGGCGAAGATGGCCGCTGCCATCCACGCTCCGGGCAGGCGTAGATGGCGGAGCACGCGCCAGAGCAACACGGCGTTCACGGCGTGTAGAAGAATATTGACCAGGTGATAACCCAACGGGTGCGATCCCCACAGGTGATACTCCAGCCAGAAACTGCTGAAGGTCAGGGGGTAATATTGGTGCGGCGTTGCGCCGAGCTCGAACCAGATGCGCCCGAGACCGGTCAGCGTCCGCAGGGGGACGTTGTCCGTGACGTATTCATTGTCGTCGAAGACAAATCCGCCCCCCAGTGCCGGTGCATAGGCCGCCAGAGTCAGAATGATGAGCAACGCCGCGCCGAGGCCGGCATTCGTCCGGTTGGAGAAGCGGTGCTCCGTCATCGCCCGAGCTGACCGCGCTGCGCGCTGCGTACCGCATCGAGCTGCTGCCGCACCTCGGTGTCCGCGGGGTGCAGCCGCAGCAGGAATTCAAACTGTTCCGCGGCTTCGGGATAGCGGTGCGTGGCTATCAGAGCGTCTGCCAGGTTGCGGCGCGCTTGCGCCAGGTCCGGGCTTGCCTGCACGGCCTGCTCGAACTGTGCAACGGCTTCCTCCGTTCTGCCCTGCGCGCTCAGCGCCATACCGAGATTGTTCCGTGCCTCGGCGTACGCCGGTCGTAGCTGCAAGGCACTTTCATACTGCAGCATGGCTTCGGACAGCGCGCCGCGCGCTTGCAGCGCGTTGCCGAGGTTGCTGTGCGCTTCGGGATAGTCCGGCTTGGCGCGCACCGCTTGTTCGAAATGTGCGGTGGCTTCCGCGATCCGCCCTTCCTGCGCCAGCGCGACGCCGAGACTGTTGTGCGCTTCGGCGTTTGTGGGTTGCAGCGCCAAGGCTGCCGCATACTGGGCGGCCGCCTGGTCAGGCGCGCCGTGTGCGCGTAAGAGGTTGCCGAGATCGATATGCGCATTCACATCGTCAGGATGAAGGTGCAAGACCTCGTCGTAGTACGCGACGGCGTCCTCGATCTTGCCCTGCGCCGCAAAGAGCGACGCCAGGCTGTTCAGCGCCTCAGGAGAGCCGGGACGCAGCCGCGCGGCGGTTTGATACTCCGCGAGGGCGCGCTCAAAATCTCCTTGCGCTTGGAATGCCGCTCCCAGGCTGTGGTGCGCCTCTACGTAGTCCGGCGACTCGCGTACTGCCTCGCTGAGCTCGCCGATCGCGTCGTCGAGCTTCCCCTGCTGAGCCAACGTCAGCCCGAGGTTGTAATGCGCCATGGGATACTCGCCCCCAACCTTCAGGGCCGTGGCGTACAAGGCGGCTGCCTCGTCGAGCTTCCCCTTGGCTTTCAAAACGTTCGCGATGTTGAGGTAGGTCTCCGCATTGGCCGGTTCCAGCCGCGCCGCCAGATTGTATTGCTCGAGGGCTGCGTCTGGCTCACCGTCGCTTGCCAATTGGACGCCGAGGTTGTTTCGCGCCAGCCAGCTCTGCGGATTCTTGGCGACCGTGTCCGCCCACAACGTTCGAGGTGTTTCGTAGAGTCCAGACTGTCGGAACGCCAGCCATGCCAGGATGCACAGGAGCGCGCCGCCGGTTACTGCGCCAATTGCCCGTCCTGCCTGACCCGACCGCATCATCAGTGCCGCGCCCACAGCCGTTCCCAGCGCGATCAACGGCACGCTTGGCAGGTATGCGAAGCGATCCGCAGCCAGCGAGTAGCGCATGAAGTAGAGGTTGAAGAAACCGGATACGGGTGCCAGCAAGGCGGCATAGCACAGCGCGGCCACGACCGGGCCGCGGCCGATCCGCCGCTGCGCGCGCGAGAGCCCGATGATCATCAGTATGGCGGCCGCTGGGAAGAGATACTGCCACCAGACGTGCGCGTCGATCGACCAACGCGGATAGATGAACGCGAGCGAGCGCGGCCAGATCAAGGTATGCGGGTAGAACCAGAACGAACGACCGGCGACCAGCAGGCGCTCGGCGAAGGAACGTGTCCATTCCCCGCCCTGTACGTAGCGCCGTTCGACCGCGACGGTGGTCACGGCCATGAGGATGCCGAGCGCGAACACCGGCGCCGTTACCCACGCTACACGCGGCTCGATTGTCCCACGCTTCCACCACGCGAGCAGCAGCAGCACCACCGGGAGTGCGCAGGTGGTCGTTTTGCTTGACAACGCCGCCGCGAACAGGACACACGCGACGGTGTACGTCCGCCAATGGATGCTGCCGGGTTCCGTGGGACGATCGATTGCGGTGGCCCGCAGAAAGGCGAGCAGCGCGCTGAGGGCGAAGAAGCCGGACAGCACGTTCTTGCGCTCGGTGATCCAGGCCACCGACTCGACCTGGATGGGATGCACCGCAAAGATGGCCGCAGCCAGCCAGGCCGCCGGGACACGCAGCCGGCGCAATACCCGCCACAGCAACACGGCATTCAGCGCGTGCAGCAGGACGTTGACGAGATGGTATCCAACGGGCTGCAAGCCCCACAAATGATACTCGACCCAGAACGTCGTCAGGGTGAGCGGATAGTATTGCGGCAGGCTGCCGGGCTCCAGCCAGATGCGGAGCAAGCCGTCCAGGGTCCGCAGTGTCGGATTGTCGGTGACGTACTCAGCATCATCCCATATGAACCCGGCGTGCCAGGCCGGAAGATAGACGCTGAAGGTCAAGACGACGAGGAGCACGCCGGCGGCAATGGCAGCGGCGCGTTTCGAGAGCGTGTCTGCAAGCCGCGATCGAAGCCGCGGTGCCGTATGCGGCGGATATGACATGCTGCGTCCGGGTCGACTTTTGCGCCAAAGTTCGGCAAACCAGTAGCCCAGTTGGTGATCAGGAGGAAGTGCCATGAGGTCGAGTCGCAAGCTGAAGCGACAGTTGGGGAGAGTTGTCCGGCCTGCTTTACGACGCCCGGTCCGGGCGCGGCCCGCAAGTGCCGCTGTGCGCCATATTGATCCGGTGACCGCGGAGATCATCCGCGGCGCCATGGAGACCATCGCATACGAGATGGCGACGCACGTCAGCCTTACCGCAACCACGCCGATCCTCAACCAGTCGAACGAGCGCAATGCCACCATTCTCGACGCCCGTGGCAGCCTCGCGGCCCTGAGTGTTGGCATCCCGCAGTTCATGCTCAGCTCGACGTTGCCGGTGCGCTTTGCGCTCGAGTTCTTCGGCGCCGACGGCCTCTACGACGGCGACGTGCTGGTCGCCAACGACCCGTACCACGGCGGCGGCCATCTGCCCGACTACAACATCTTCGCGCCGGTGTTCTACGACGGCGACATGGTGCTCATCGCTTCCATCCAGTGCCACCACGCCGATACCGGTGGTGCGATGCCGGGCGGCTACAACGTCGACGCGCGCGACATCTGGGCCGAAGGCGTGCGCTTTCCTGCCGTGAAGATTTACGAGAAGGGCGTCGAGCGCAAGGACATCACGTACTTCATGAAGGTCAACAACCGCACGCCGACCTTCGTGGGCGATTTGCGCGCCCAGATTGGCGCCGCGCAGCTCGGGGCGCGGCGCCTGAAGGATGTCATCGCCCGCTACGGTGTGGCCCGCGTGCGCGCCGCGGCCCAGTACATGATCGACTACGCCGCGCGCCGCTTCAAAGATGAGGTCGCGACGTGGCGCGACGGGGTTTACGAGTCGGACGCCTACGTCGACCACGATCCCAAGGGGAACAAGGACATTCACATCCACTGCAAGGTGACGGTGAAGGGCAGCGACCTGACGGTCGACTTCACCGGCTCGGACACGCGTGACAACCTGCAAGCCTACTCGACGTTTGGCAACACCCGCGGCTACGTTGTGGCGCAGATCGCCAGCATGATGGATCCTTCGATTCCCAAGAACGAGGGCTTCTTCAATGCCATCAAGCTAATCGTGCCGCCGGGCTGCTGCCTCAATCCGCCGCCGGAGAAGTCGGTCGCCGCCGGCACGCATCATCCGGGGACCGAAGTCGGCGAAGCCATCGCCAAGGCGCTCGAACAGGTGATTCCCAAGCGTTGCTGCCCGCAGATCTACAAGATGGGCATGCCGACGGTGATCTTCGGCAAGAACCCGAAGACCGGGCAGCTGTTCATCGATCACTCCGTCGACACGTTCGGCGCCTATTGCGGCGCGGTCTACGGCCAGGACGGCTGGGGTGCGATGAACGTCAGCTTCGGCAACCTCATCCGTGCCACCGGCGAGATCAACGAGAGCATCTTCCCGGTGCGCCATCTGTCGCGTGACTACGCCATCGACACCGGCGGTCCCGGCACCTGGCGCGGCTGCCCGGGCTCGCTGTACATCAAGGAGCTGTGCGCGCCGTCGCAAGTGTACACGTACATGGTGGGCATGAAGTACCCGGTGCCTGGCATCGCCGGCGGCAAGGCCGGTGCACCTAATCAGCTCAAGCTGCGCTGCGGTAGCCCGCACGAGCACATTGTCGAGACCACGGCATTCTACGTCGATCACGAGCCTGGCGAACGCTACGAGTACCGCTACGGCGGCGGCGGTGGCTGGGGCGACCCGTTGGAACGCGATCCGCAAAAGGTCCTCGACGACGTGCTCGATGAATACGTCTCCGTCGAAGGCGCCCGCCGCGACTACGGCGTCGCGCTGACCGGATCGCTCGAAGAGCTCACGCTCGCAATCGATTACTCCGCTACCGCAGCCCTTCGTGCGAAGACGCGGGCTACTCAGGACTCAGCACTCAGGACTCAGGACTGATGTACCGCATCGGCATCGACGTCGGCGGCACCTTCACGGACTTCGTGCTCGTCCGGCGCGACGGCAGCCTCCGGCTCAGCAAGAGCCCGACGACGCCGCGCGATCAGTCGGAAGGGGTCATGAATGGCATCGGGCAGCTGGCGCGTGGTGAACACCTGACGCTGGGCGAGTTGCTGGCGGAGACCGCGGTCATTGTCCACGGCACGACCACGGCCGACAACACGCTGATCGAAATGAGCGGCGCGGTGACCGGGTTGATCACGACGCAGGGGCATCGCGACGAGATCGAGCTGCGCCGCGGGTATAAAGAAGACATCTGGGACCCCGCGTTGCCGCCGCCGTTGCCGATCGCTCAGCGCCGCCGGCGCATCGGGGTGCCCGAGCGCCTCGACTTCGAAGGTAATGTGGTCGTGCCGCTTGACGAGGACGCCGTGCGCGCCGCCTTGCGCCGCCTGAAGAAGCTCGGCCTGCAGTCGCTCGCCGTCGTCTTCATGTTCTCGTTCATCAATCCACAGCATGAAAAGCGGGTGCGCGAGATCGCCCGCGAAGAGTGTCCGGATATCAGCGTGTCTTTATCGCATGAAGTCATGCCATCGGCGCCGGAGTTTGAGCGCACCAGCACGACGCTGGTCAACGCCTACGTCGCGCCCAAGATCGAGCGCTACCTCGGGCGGCTGGTGGAAGCACTGCGTGCGGCAGGGTACGAGCACGAGCTGCTGGTGATGCAGTCCAACGGCGGCATCATGACCCCGGAGTATATCGTGCGGCGTCCGGTTACCGTGCTCAGCTCCGGTCCGACCGGCGGCGTGATCGCCGCGTGCACGGTTGCCGGCGCGGCAAAGGTCGATGACTTTGTGTGTGCCGACATGGGCGGTACGAGTTACGACGTCTGCCTGATCCGTGGCGGCCAGCCGGAGATCAAGTCGGGATGGAATTGGCACCACCGCTATCTGGTTGGTCTGCCGATGGTCGACGTGCAATCGATCGGCGCGGGCGGTGGCTCGATCGCTTCGGTGGTGGCGGGCTCGTTACAAGTCGGCCCGAAGAGCGCCGGCGCCGAGCCCGGGCCGATCTGCTACGACCGCGGCGGCACGGCGCCGACCGTCACCGACGCCAACCTGCTGCTCGGCTATCTCAATGCCGAGGACTTTTGCGGCGGCACGATGCAGCTGCGCGCCACGGGCGTGCGTGAGGCGATGGCCGAGCAGGTGGGCCAGCCGTTGGGTCTCGACGCGGTCGCGGCGGCACACGGTGTCTACCGGTTGGTGAACGCCAACATGGCCAACGCCATTCGTCGTATTTCCGCGACCCGCGGCGTCGATCCCCGCGGCCTGACGATGGTGGTGTACGGCGGCAACGGCGCGGTACACGCCACCGCGCAGGCCGAGGAGCTGGGTATCAAAACGGTGCTGGTGCCCAAAACCTCGCCGGCGTTCTCGGCCCTCGGCTTGCTGCTGAGCGACCATCTCGTCGACGAGTTGCGCGCCTACATTACGCCGATCGGTCGCGCCGACGCAGCGCGCGTCAGCGAGCTGTTTGCCGAGATGGAGCACGCGGCGCGTGGAGTGCTGGCCACGCGTCACGGCGCGCGGAAGCAGCTCGAGCTGCGGCGCTTCGCTAATCTCTGCTATCCGGGGCAGACCTTCGATATCGCCGTACCGATCGTGTCACGCAACGGGCACCTCACGCGCCGCGAGATCGACGCGACCGTCGAGCGTTTCCATGCGCTGCACGAAGAGCTGCATACCTATGCGTCGCGCGACGAGGAGCCGATCCTGCGCAGCGTGCGGCTCACGGCGGTAGGCGTCACCGACAAGCCGCAGATTCCCTCGTTCGGCCGTTCGTCATCGCGTCCGCCGGTGAAGGGCCGCCGCAAAGCCTTCTTCGACGGCCGCTTCGTCGTCACTCCAGTCTACGACGGCCCGAACATGCGCGCGGGGCACCGAGTGAAGGGCCCGGCGATCATCGAAGAGCCGTTTACGACGATCGTGCTGCATCCGAAGCAGCAGGCAACGCTCGATCGGCACGGGAACTACCGGATCGAGATGTAAGGGAATAGCGGGTCGGCGCCCCAGAATTGTGCATGCTCCTGAAAGAGTGGAGCATTCCGCGGCGAGCGCAGGCGCTGACCGAGCACCGGGCACGCGTCGGAAGCTACTGGGTTGTAGGTCGTGCGCGTCCTCGGAAGGGACGCAGCTAGTGGACGCCGCCGTTGCGGATACCCACGCCATTGTTTTCCACGCGAGCGGTGGAGGACGCTTGGGTAAGTGCGCCGCCGCCATGTTTGCGGCCGCAGAGCGACGGGCCGGCCTGATCTATGTGCCCGCCGCCGTAATGTGGGCATACACGCTGCTGGCGCGTGCTGGGCGTATCCATCTGCAGTGCTCGATCCGGGATTTCTTTGCGGACCTTTTCAGCAACGCCGCGTACCCGCCGCTCGACTTGACAGCGGAGCAGATCTATCTCGCGGGCGCGGTGCGGCCCAACGCTGATCCCTTCGGCGCCCTGATCTGTGCAGCGGCGCGCCATCTTGATTTGCCGTTGCTCACGAGAGATCGTGACATCGAAGAGTCTCGATTGGTTTCGGTTGTCTGGTAGAGCGTGTGTGCGCGGTGCGTGCCGGCGGCGTCCGGAATACGGCACGAGAAGGATAGCGATGCTGCTGCGAAGGTTGACATGAGGGGCGTTGCCAATGCTCCTGCATTCACGCTGAGTACACGTACTGGTTAATAAAGTTGCTGGAGTGTTCGACTATTTGAGCGTCGTGGACACTGACACTGTCTGCGTTTGACCGCCGACCATGTTCAGGGTCGCTGTGTTGGTCAAGATCGTCCCTGGCGTAAGGGGTGCGGCTTGCAGCCGCAGACTGACGCTTCCGTTTGGTAACCGCAGAGCACTCCCATCCCATGCGAGCACGCCCCCGCTGCTGCTTGCTGGTGGCGGGATGGCGAGCAGGAACGTCTCGCCTGGGGACAGGACGACGGCGAGACTGCCGCCGTTGTCCATGTTCTTATACGTAATCATGGCCCGGAAAGAGCCACCGGCTGGGGTCGTGCGCGGAGCGCTCGCCTTGAGGCTGATGGCCGGCGGTCCTTGGGGGTGCGCGACCAATGTACGAATCAAGTTGGCTCCCGTTACGCTGTTGCCCATGGTGTCGGCCAGCGTCACGACATTCGTGACGAATGTGCCCGGGGTGACATCCGGATTGATGAGGGCCACGAAGGATACGGTTCCGGACCGGCGTCCCATGCTGGCCTCGGACCAGGTCACACCGCCGTCGGCGAAGATGCCGCCATTCGCGGCAGACACAAACGATAACTCGGGAGGCAGCGCGTCCGTGAGCAGCGTGGGAAGCGCGCCGTGACATGCCGTGTACTGGATGCGAATGCGGATCAGCGTACCCGGATGCCGGTCTCCGGCGTTCAGATCACTGTTGCTCAGGCGCAGCACCCCGCAACCGGGATCCCCCAGCGTTGGCGTCGCGGTTGCGGTGCCCCGGGGCGTATAGTTCGGCGCCGTCGGGGTCGGTGTGCGGGTCGCTGTCGCGGTGCTCGTCGCAACGCGCGTGGCGGTCCGCGTGGGCGTGCTGGTGCTGGTAGGCGGCGGTGTATTCGTTCGCGTTGATGTGCTCGTCTGCGTTGCCGCCGGGGTCCTCGTCGGAGTCCGTGTACGTGTGTTCCCTGGCGTTTGCGTCGGCGGCGGCGTCGGGGTGTCCGCGGCGGTGTTCGTTGGTGTGGCGGTGTTCGTTGGTGCGAGGCTTATGTAGTCGTAGTGGACGCACACGCTTGCCGCGGCGGTGGTGCTGACGAAACCAATCAGGTTGCCGCCGCCGTTGGTGGTGACGTACCCGTCGGCGGACGCCGGAATCGTCACCGTCCCCAGCCCCACAAAATCAGACAGCGGCGAATATGATGAATAGGTCTGCATGTTTGTACCGCTACCGCTCTGGGTTACCCCGGATGCCCCGGCATAGTCCAACATCCCGTCGGACGCGGCCAGCGTTTGCTGGACGCTGAGATCAACCGCCGCTGTTACGGTGTCGGAATTGGGCAGCGTGACGATGACTTCACCGGTCCCAACGGCGGTTGCCGCGGTCGCGCTAGGACCGGTGTTCTCGACCCCGACTGTTTGCTGCATCTGTGCGAGCACATAGATGGTGACGTTCTGGAGGATGCCAACGGCGGGGTCGAATTGGGCCAGCGACAACGTCTGGTTCCAAGTCGTAATGGTGCCGGGAAGGGCGCCACAGATTGTCAGGCTGTTGGTCGGCGTCGCGGTGGGGGGTGAAGTCTCCGTGGGCGTGCCGCTCGGGGTCATGGTCGGCGTGACCGTTGGTGTCGCTGTTTGTGTGGGGGTGTCGGTAATCGTCGGGGTGGCTGTGTTCGTGGGCGTCTGAGTAATCGTGGGCGTGTCGGTGATCGTTGGGGTGATCGTTGCGGTGAAGGTGGAGGTGAACGTCGGGGTAATCGTCGGCGTGCCGGTAATCGTTGGCGTACCCGTGATCGTCGGCGTTTGAGTCGGCGTCGCCGTGTCCGTCGACGTAGGCGTCGACGTGGGCGTATTGGTTGGGGTCCGCGTCGACGTTGCGGTTCTCGTCGGGCTGGCGGTTCGAGTCGGGGTTTGGGTGGCGGTGTCGGTCGGCGTCGCCGTGTTCCCCGGCGTATTGGTAATCGTGGGGGTGTTGGTGATGGTCGGCGTATTGGTGATCGTCGGGGTGTTGGTGACGCTCGGCGTCGGTGTCGAAGTGCGCGTCTGCGTCGGCGTGCCGGTGTCCGTGCGCGTTGGCGTGACCGTTGGGGTGGTGGTGATGGTCGGCGTATTGGTAATCGTCGGCGTCGGAGTCGATGTGGGACTTAGCGTCGGCGTGCCGGTGTTGGTCCGCGTTGGGGTTACGGTCGGGGTGTTGGTCGGCAGTGGCGTGCTCGTAATCGTCGGTGTTTGACTTGGCGTGCGTGTTGATGTGTTGGTTGGGGTCGAAGTGGGTGTGAAGACGAGGTAAGCGTAGATTACGCATGCGGTCGCTGACGCGTCCACCTCCGCCTGCACGGCAATATTTCCTGGCCCGCTGGCGACAAACTTCCCGACCGCGGCAACCAGCATCGTCACGTTTCCCGGGCCTTGAAAGTCCGTGATCGGCGTGTACGGCGAGCGCGTACGGTTGCCGTTTGATGCGACGTCGCTCACGCTGTATCCGGACAGTCCGGCGAAGTCGGTTACGCCATCGTACGCGTCACGGGTCGAGTTGATACTATAGACCGAAGCGGCAGCCATGTTCGACCCGCTCGGCGGCGTCAGCGTTACCGTCACCGTTTCCGTGGCGTTGATGGTTCCGGGGACCAAGGCGAGGTTTTCTACCCCGAGGGTCTGCAGGGTGCTCACTGAGAGGGTGAGCGCAACGCTTTGAAGAATACCGAGACTCGAATCGAACTTGGGCAGGCTCAGCGCAACCGTCGGCGTTGCCGTCGGTCCGCCCCAGTCGGTCGCTTGCGAGGGAATCGTGGAGCAATACGTGAGACAGCTAGAGCCCGGCGGACACGTCAGCGTGGGCGTCGGTGTGGCCGTTGGCGTGTTGGTTTGGCCGAACGCCGCGGTGCTGGCCAATGTCATTCCCAGGAGCATGGACAGCCAGCCGGCAAGCGTTGCCCGACGACACAGTATCCGTGCTATGGGTTCCGCTTGCGTACGAGTTCTATGTGCAAATGGCATCGTATCTCACTGTGTCCTACTAACCTTGGCCTGCACCTCGGACTACACTCATGCGCAGTCGGGCGCCCGTCTGGCATGGCTTCAACGCAAGCCCCTCGCGTGCAACCGGTTCCGCGACGTCGCGTGCGCAGGTCGCGTCCGAATTGAGTCGGGAATACGCCGGCAGGTTCAAATCAACATGAGCCTCGATATACCTGCTGCAATCCACGGTAACCTGCTCAAATCGTCCCCATGGTGTGTCGTCCTTTGCGCGCGCTGCAGAGCAACCCCTGTGCCGGCCGCCCTCGCGTGGATGCGTGCGGATGTCGGAACGTCGGCCGTAGCCAACACCTTGGTACAACGTCAGATGCTTGTCGCCGCTTGCCGTAAGGTGCCGCAAAATGTCACCTGACCGAAGCGCGCACATGAGGTAGCCAATGCCATTCGCAAATATCAACGGATTCCGCATGTACTACCGCGACGACGGCGCGGGGCTCCCGCTGCTCTTCGGCCACGGCCTGATGGGTTCCATCGCGCAGCAGGAAGCGCTGTTCGAAAACCTCCAGCCGCTGCGTGCCGCCAATCGTGTCGTCACCTATGACGCACGCGGCCACGGGCTTTCCGGCCATACCGCCGATCCCGGCGACTACTCGTGGGCGGCGCTCGCCGGCGACATGCGTGGCTTGATGGCGCACCTTGGCATCACGCGCGCGCACATCGGTGGCGGCTCGATGGGCGCGGGCACCAGCCTCATGCTGGCGCTCGCACATCCGGAATCGGTTGCGAGCCTGATACTGGTGCTGCCGCCGCCGTTCGGCGACGATCTCGTGGAGCCGCAACAAATGTTCATGCTCTTGGCGGCGGCCATCGAAAACCTCGGGCTCGAGGCCGCGGTCGAGATCGTGACTCAGGTTCCGCAAATGCAAGAGCTGAAGGCCAGCGCTCCGCAGCGTTACGCGCTGTTTCGCGACGGCTTCCTGGCGCTCAATCCGGTCGGCATCGTTGCCGCGATTCGCGGTCTCTTCGGGGGTGGCCAGATCCCCACACAGCGCTTCGGCGAGATTACCGCGCCGACGCTCATCGTCGCGCATGACGGCGATCCGATTCATCCGCTGAGCTCGGCGCACCTGCTGGCGCAATCGCTTCCCAACGCGCGGCTGTGGGTGGCGCCGTCTCCGAACTATTTGCAGGCGCACCCGGAAGTCACCGTTGAAGTAGTCGGTCAGTTTCTCGACGCACAGGCGGCACGGGTGTCCTGAGGGCGGCGTCCTCTCCCGCGGAGCTTTGACAAGTCCCGCGGGCGCGCACTATCGTCGACGCGATGAAACGCCCGTCGCGTGCGGAACAACACCCTCCGCAGGCCGGCGCCGTGAAAAGAGCCCCCGCGACATCCAGGACGCTGCTGCGCCGAATCGCCCCAAATCTTTTGCTGGTTTTCGGCTCCGTCGTGCTGGTGAGTCTGGCGACAGAGGTGGCGTTCCGAATCTACTTCCACGGGACATTGGCCACCGAATATTTGCAACAGGAGGTCAATGCCACCTGGCTCGGGGACTTCACGCAACCGAGTGCAAACACCGCGCTACGCTACGAGCTGAAACCCGGTGTCGATGTGAACTGGGGCGGAGTCCGCGTGGTTACCTCCACCGACGGCACCCAACGCATCGCTTCCGCGCATGCCCCCCCCGCGCATCCGGCGTTGAAGATCGCTGTTCTCGGAGATTCTTCGTCATTCGGTTGGGGCGTCCCGTACGAGCAGACCTATGGTGAATTGTTGCGCCAGCTGCTGGAGCAGCGCCTGGGGCAACCTGTTGAGGTGCGCAACTACAGTGTGCCCGGCTACAACACCGCACAAGAGCGCGTGGTGTTCGAGTCATATGTGCTGCCGTGGAAGCCGGATCTGCTCATCCTGCATCACGACTTCAACGACGCCGACCCGATCGAGGGCAAGCCGTTGAACTACATGGCTGCCGACTACGGCGACAATCCGCTGCGCAGCGTGGCGATCAAGTGGTTCCTGCGCGGCATCTACCAACGACAAATCAATCGGGTGATGTGGGTGCCGGAAGATCCGCAGCACCCCACGCAGGTGTATGCGCACTACCGCTGCGCGGGTCCGCTCTATGAGCAGCACCTGCGCGATCTCGCAGCCATTGCCCAAGAGGCCACACGCCACCACATCCGCCTGCTGGCCTTCATCTTCAATCCCTGGCTGCAGCGGCAAACGGACTTCGAGCAGGATCCCTTCTATACGCTGCTGCACCAGCCGCTCGCGCGCGCCTTGCAGAGCGATGGGTTCACGGTCGTGGATAGTTATCCGCTGTATCAACAAGTCATGGCGAGCAACGGTTGGGAAAATCTGAGCCCCTTGTGGGTGGGGCCGAAGGATGCCCATCCCAGCGCCTCCGGGCACGGCTTCATCGCGCGAGTGCTGTTCGAAGATATTCTCAGCACCGGCATGCTTGACGCGTCCGCAAAGCCGTGAAGTGAGCCCGACGTGCTACTGCACGCGCACGCGCACGGAGCTGGACGCTACATCGGTGTACGGCACTCGCGCCTGGAATGTATGCTCGCCAGACTGCATCCGCCAGCGCGCGGTATACGGGTAGTCGACGACCTCGAAGGGTTGGTTGTCGACGTACCACACCACTTGCCGCGCGGGCGGATCGACGACGACGCGCAACGCCAGTGTCGCGGTCGCCGGCGGCGTGTCGGGATCGCGCACGAAGCGTGCGCCCGAGTCGGGCGCAACGATGGAGAGCTTCGGGGTTCGAGAAACCGCCGCGGGGCCTTCTTCTGCGAGGAGCCGAGACTGTAGGGGCGCGGCACGCTGCCCGCGCTGTTCAGCAGTCGCCGTCATCACGAGCGGCGTATCCAGCGGGCTCACCTCCGTTGGCGGCCGCGGCAATCCGGCGGCGGTTGCCCACGCGGCGTAGCGCGGGCTCATCGTAGTGAATGTACGCACCTCGATGAACGGTCGTGGCGTGAACGACGTTGCCAGCAGGCCGTTGCGCGCGTCGATGGCGAACTGCTGGTGTGCGTCGCAGTTCTGCACCGGCTCCTGGCCGGCGCGAAACCATTCGAGGAACACCTGTGCGCACGCCGGTGTGGCGCGCTTGCCGGTGAGTGCGCAGACGCGTTCGGCGCGGAAGCCACGCGGCGCCGGAAACTGCCGGTCGTCGAGACCACCGGTCTCCCCACGGTGCAGATCGGTCAGAATGTCCTGCGCCAGGCCCGCAGCAGAGGTGAACGCCGTGAGCCGATGCATCGGCCGATAGTTCGGATGCCCGATCCATACGCCCACGACGTACCGCGTTGAGTACGCGACCGTGAGCGCGTCGCGATAGCGTGACGAGGTGCCGGTCTTGATGGCGACGGGAAACGGATACTCGCTGGCCCCCATGCGCGGAAACGTCGGCAGGCGCGCCATCGGATCGGCGAGAAACAGCGTGACCTGGCGCGCCGTCTCTTCGGACAACAGGCGGCGCGGCGGTTCAACCGGCTGGCCGCGGTACCACACCAGGTCTGAAAGGACCCCTTCCCGTGACAGCAGGGTGTAAGCATGGACCAGATTCGTCAGCGTGACCGGCAAGGCGCCGATCGAGAGTCCCAAGCCAAAGCGCCTCGCGACGTCATCGCCGCGATGCAAACCGAGCTCGCGCAGGAAGGCGTAGCCCTGGTCGAGACCAATCAGCGCCAACATGTTTGCCGCCGGGACGTTGCGCGAGTTGGCCAGCGCCACGCGCGGCAGCAAAGGGCCGAGAAACGATTCGTCGGCGTTGACGATGTCGCCGGGCGTCCGCTGGATATCGTCCAGGATCGTTGCCGGGGTGATCAGGCCGCGTTCTAACGCGAGCGCGTACAAGAACGGTTTCAGTGTGCTGCCTGGCGAGCGCGCCAGGCGCGTGTAGTCGAACGCCCCGGCATGCTGCATGTCGAAGTAGTTGGCGGAGCCGACGACGGCACGTATCTCGTTGGTGCCGCGGTCGACGACCAGCACCCCGGCATTGCCGGCGCCGCGGCTCTCCAACTCGCGCAGAGTGCCGGCGGTGACCGCCGCCGCTGCTTCCTGGATGTCGAGGTCGATGGTCGTGTCGACGATGCCCGCCGCCGGCAACGCCCGGCGCCGCGTCGGATCGTGCAGCAGCTGTTGGAGGTGCAGGATGACATGGATGGCGCTGAGCGGCCGCCGGGGCAGCAGCGGAATCCGCAACGCGGCGATCTGTCGCTGCGCCAGCTCGTACTCGTGGTGCGGCAGCTCGCCGCGGGCGTGCAGCACCGCGAGGATCCGGCTGCCGCGGCGGATGGCGCGCGCCCGGCCGTCTGCGGTGAATGGGTTCATCCGTGATGGCGCCTGCGGAATGGCGGCAAGGAATGCGGTCTCCGCCCAGCTCAGGTCGTCGACCGGCTTGTTGAGGTAGCGGCGCGCCGCGTAGGCGATGCCGTGGATACGATTGCTGTACGGGACGATGCGCAGGTAGTGCGCCAGGACGGCGTCTCGGCCATAGCGCGCCGTTAGCAGGCATGCGGTCACCGCCTCGATGCCTTTGCGGAAGTAGGTGCGCGCGCCCGGATGCTGCATGCGCGCCACTTGCATTGCGATGGTTGACGCGCCTGAGATACGCCGCGCGCCGCGCAGGTTCTGCCACGCGCCGCGCAGCACCGCGAGCAGGTCGACACCCGGATGCTGCCGGAAGCGGCGATCCTCGGTCGCGAGCGTCGCGGCGACGACCCGCGGCGGCAACGGCGCCACCGACCAATAGCCTGCCTCGCTCTCCTTGCCGTAGCCGACCTCGCCGAGGAAAGCGCCGTGACGGTCGCGCAGCAGCAACGTGGGTTCCGGTGAAATGAGGTGCGCGCGGCCGGCAAAGAAGACGCAAGACAAAATCACAAAGACGCTCACGCAAAGGCGCAAAGACGCAAAGGAAGACACGGAGCGGAGCCAAGGATGGGGAGGGGCAGCGGATTTAGTCGGGGAGACCATTGACGACTCGGGTGATGCGTTTCTTCGTCTTCTCCTCTTTGCGTGAGCGTCTCTGCGTGAGCTTATTCTTTCCCGATTTGGACCCGCGCCCCCGCCGAGTTGCCGCGCACGCTGCCGTCGTACATCATCTCCGCCTGCGCCGCGGGCTGGATGAATCGGCCGGCGGTGGTAGCACGGCTGCGGAAGTAGAAGTCGTACGTCCCTTTCGGCAAGGTGTCGTAGTAGAACGAGACGCTGTCATCGAGGTAGGCGACGTAGCTGGGTGCGAGGGTCAGCGCGCCGCGCGGTTTGGCGTCGGATGACGCCGTCGCCAACTGCGGATTGAGCGGTTCCATTCCCGCCGCCAGCGGGACGACGACGGCGACGTAGTGGCGATCCTCCGGGTTCACGACTTGCGTGTGCTCCTCGATGGTGTCGCCGATGATGAGCTTCGCGGTCGTTCCCGGATCGTTGATCGGAATGCGCTCTGGGGGTACGCCGTCGGTCTTCGGGACACGTAACCATTCGCGGCTGACGACCAGGCCGTTCGCCTCGGCCGCGACCTGGCTGCCGTCGGCTTGCGGGATGTACGAGGTCTCCGTGCGTGCCACGACGACGTCCGCGTCCGACCCTTCCACCACGAGCTCGCCGGCATCGGCGCTGGTACTGACGAGCTGTGCCAACGGCGCGTCTGGGCCGATCGCTAGCCTGCGTGTGTCAGTGCCGAATCGCACCTGGACGCTGCGTGGCATGCTGCCGGCAAACGGCGGCTGCAAGATTTCCGCGAGCGCCAGCAGCGCGGCGGCGTTGGCGTTGGTTGAGCCCCAGCCATCGCCGCGCCCCAGGGTCACCAGGCCGTTCACCATGAGTTGCAGGCGCGGTGCATCCGCCTTGATCCGACTCACCGCGCGCGTCATCTCCGCCACCGACCGTGTCTCACTCGGCAGGATCAGACCGTTGCGGGTGTGCGTTGCCTTCTGCAGGCCGCCGTACTGCTCGTGTCCCTGGTAGAGACGGATGACGACGGCATCCCACATCTTCTGGTTGAGATCCTCGAGTGTCGAGGAGTCGCTGTCGCCGCTGCGCGCGAGGGCGAGCGCTACCTGCGCAACGCCTTCGAGATCGAGGTACTGCGCACGCCGCGCCAGCTCCGCGGCGTAGGCCGGGTTGAACTTGCCCGCATCGGCCAGCGCGGCCAACGCCCAGGCGCGTTCGGTGAACGCTTCACCGTCGATGAAGTGGCTGTAGTCGGAACGCAGCGCCTGATCGAGCGCGGTGGTCAGTGGTTCGAGCAGCTTCTGATCGACCGCGAAGCCTTGCGCCTTCGCCTCGACGAGGAATTGTACCACCCACGCGGTCAGCGAGACGTAGCCCGGTGCGCCCGGCCAATAGGCGCAGAGGCCGTTGCCGTCGACGACCAGCGGCAGCCATTCCAGGAAATCCTTGACCGGCTTCTCGGTCTTCGCCGCGCCGCCTTCCTCACGCAACAGGGTGCGGAATTTCTTGAGCGCGACCACGGTACGCGCGCGGCTGAGCTTCTGCTCGGTGCAGCCGTAGGGATAACCGAGCAGGAAGTCGAGTCCGGCGGCCATGCGGAGCAGCGCCGGTTGATCAGAGATGAGGACACTGCGCCATAGCGTACCGGGACGCATGGGCTCACCGAGCGCGGGGAGCGTCAGTGGCGTGCCCGCATGCAGGTCCTGCAGCAGTCGTTGCGACACCCGCTGGCGGTCGTCGCGGATCGGGAGCTCGACTTCAAAGGCGTCGCTGACACCGTCCGAATCGCGCTTCACCGCGACCTTGAACGCTACCGTCTCGCGCGCCAGGGTGCCCTCGGCGGTGTACGGAGGTGTGCCGACATCGACGCCGAACTCGATGCGTTCAGGCCGATCCGGCGCCCACGCCAACTCGCGGGTGCTCTGGCCGACGAGTGTGGCGCCGGTGATCCAGATGCCGGCCGATCCAGGGCCGCCTGCACCTTCGACGACACGGCCGATACCGGCGGCCGTGAAGCTGTCGCCGGGCCGGACGAAGCGCGGCAGCGCCGGCTGCACGATGACCGGCAATCGCACGGCGAGGTCACCGGTGGCGTAGCCGAACCGGTCGGGTCCGCTGATCGCTTTGGCGCGCAGCTTGAAGTTGGTGAGATTGTCGGGCAACTCCACCGTTACCGTCGCCACGCCGTCGGGACCGACAACGATCGATGGGTTGTAGTACGGCACCGGCTTGAAGCTACGCCGCACCGTGACCTTGTCGAACGGTTTGGCTTCTTCGCCTTGTCCACCCGACCCTCCGGGTTGCTCGGCGAACGGGAGATACCCGAAGGGCAGGTTGCGGGTGTCGCGCACCGTCAGGTGCGACTGCACCTCCGTGATGAAGTCGGGCAGCGGGTCGAGCCGCTGCTCCTTGCCGAGCGCCAGCACCGCTTGATCAACCAGCCACAGGGCCACCTCGCCCGGCAGCGGCTGGCCATGCGGATCAGCGAGCCGGACGGTGATGTCGACCTTGTCGCGCGGCTGCGCCTTTGGGGGATTTTCCAGGATGACGTTGACGCGGTTGTCGACCGGGTTGACCTGCACCCACGCGGTCGCGGCGACGGTGGACGGCTTGCCCAGATCCATCTGATCGACCGGTGTCGAGCCGGTGCCCGGGAGCCGTGGCCGCATCAGGACGAAATGTACCGGCAGCTGTGGGACGTAGGTGTTCTTGAGCGGGACCCTGTAGGTGGCGCTGCCACCTTTGATCTCGAGCCACTCGTACCGATTGCCGTCCGGTGCCTCGACGATGACCAGGGCGCGCCCCTCCTGATACGGGCTCTTCAACACGATGGCGGCGGTGTCGTCGGGATCGTAGGTGTCCTTGTCGCTGGCAACCTCGAAGACGCGTGTCGTCGGCTTCGGCCAGGTGACCGGTTGTGCGCCGCCCGCATAGAGATCGACGGCGATCACCTGCGCCCGGTTGAGCATGTCGTGCGCTTCGAGCTGGACCACGTACACCCCGGCCGTGTCGATGGGCAGCCGTACCGTGATCGGTTCCTTGCCGCTCACAATGGTTGTCTCGGAGACTTTTTCGTCGACGATGTCGGTGGCGTAGCGAGCGATGCCGTCGGAGAAGTCGCTGGCGCGCAGCTGCGAATGCCACTGCCGATTCAACAGCCGCACCGTCACCTCCGTGCCTTCTTGCAGCTCGCCGTCCGGGCCGACGACGATGACCTGCGGTTCGATCTGCTGCACCTGTTCGAGATAGCGCGGCACTTTCAGGCCGAGGACGAACGGCGGCAGAGCGATCACGTGCTTGGTGTTGGTGACGGTTTGATCGTCGGCCCCGGTGACCGTCGCCTCGATCGTGTAGGTGCGTGGCTGTGCGGTCGGTTCGATGGCCGGGTTGATCACCAGTCCGGCGCCGCCGTCGTCGTCGGTCGTGTCGTCCTTCTCGAGCTTCGACGACGACTCGAACTTGCCGGTGCCGGAGAAGCGGCCGTCGGAGGAGTACAGGAATCCCTCGCGCGCCTTCGGCGCCCAGGTATACGGGAACTGCGTGACGCGCCACTGCAGTGGCCGGCCGGCGACCTTGCCGCCGGCGTAGTAGCTGGCGGTCATCTTCACGTCGAACGCGCGATCGAGCGGCACCTTGTCGGGGGCGTGCAGCTGCACCTCGAATGTCGGAATACGATACGCTTCCTTGCGAAACGTGACGTTGCCGTAGTGCTTCTCCGTGCGGTCTTCGAGGTGGGCCGTGTACTCGCCGGTGGGCCCGTTGGCTTCCGCGAACTTTGCGTAGAAGCTGCCGGCGGTGGTGAGTGTCACCGGCAACTTCCAGGACTGATCGTCCGGGCCCTGGACGACGACGAACCCGTCGAAGCTGCGCGGGGTCAGCTCGCCGCGCTCGCGGCGACGCAGGTAGCCTTTGATGTGCACCTCCTCTTCCGGTCGATACACCGGCCGCTCGGTGAAGATATGGCACAACTCCGCCGGCTGTGGGCCGCGCTCGCCGAGTGGCCCGAAGGCCCACTGCAGCCAGCGCTCGTGGGTCGGCGCCCAATGGTTGTCGCGGTAGCCGTCGGGAACCCGGTCGGGGTCGAGCACCAGGGTATCACCGGCGTGCGTTACGACGACGCGCAGCATCTGGCGCCAATGCTTGGCATCGAACCCCGGAGCCGGCCAGACGAAGCTTCCGTCGGGGCCGGTCGTACCTTCGGCAAATGTTGTCCACGTGGTGTCGAGGCCACCTTCCAATCGGAGCGTCGCGTTCGGCACCGGTGCGCCTGTGGACAACGACGTGACGACGAAGCGCACCGCTTGGGGCTCTTCGACCGCGGTCAGGCTCAGATCGGTGACCTCGACGCGCATCCAGGCGCGGTCGTGCGAGCTGTCGACGCGCCGCAAGCCCACGAGGTAGGTGCCCGGCTGGTCCTTCCCCGCAATGTGCTCGAGGTGGGGTGTGACGTCGAGACCGAAGGTCGCGCTGCTGCCCTCGCGCCTCAGGGGAAGGGGCACAATCGTCGAGACGGGTGGAGACCCGAGCGCGGTAATTTGTTTCTGCAGCTCGTTCACCGGAATCGGCGGGATCGCCGTGTACGGCTGCGGCTCGTCTCCGGGCTGCGGCGGTTGTCGCGCTTCGTCGACGGTGACTGGCTCGCCCGGGAACGGCCAGAAGGAGCGATCGAGCGCATCGACCGGAAAGATGCGTAGGTCGAGCCGCTCTTTGCCGCGCCCCTCGACGGGCAGCATATGCGGCCCGAAGCGCTCCATTTCGCCCTCAGCCGCGCTCCACTTGAGGTATCCGGGCCGGCGCGGAAAGTAGACATAGATTTCGCTCTCGGCCTTCAGGTCGAGCGGGCGCGCCTGCTGGTCCGTCAGCGCCGTCGGCGCCAGATCGACCCGGTACACCTTGTCCCAGGCGAAGGCGCCGGAGATCAGCAACGTGTTTCCCTCGACGCTGGTGTCGAGCTTGTCGACTGCCGGCGTGAAGCGGACGAGATTGCGCGCTTCTACCGGCCCGAGCTCACGTGGTTGCGCCGAGAACTCGACGAGCAACGTCCGCGTACCCGAGCCGCAATTGAGCGCCTGATCGGCGCTGTAGCGCGAGCCTTCCGGTGTCACCGGGTACGTGTGCCGGACCTGGCCGCCGCCGGTCCCCCGCATGGTGCGGCAGCCGACCTCCAGGATGCGGAACGGCTCCGCGGTGGCAAAGCCGATGTCGGTGAACGACTCCGAGGCATCGTCGTCGAGCGACAGGCGCAGGTGCGCGATGGTCCGCGTGCCGAGCGGGATCGGTGACTTGAGCTCGACGACATAGGTCGCAGGATCGTTGCGCGCGTGCCGCTCCATGGTTTTGATCTCGAAGTCGTCGCGCGTCATCCAGCGTCCGGTGCTGCCGTTGATGCCCGGGAGCGGCCGCAATTCGAGGGTGAGCATACGGGCCAGTGCCTGTGGGTCGATCGGCTCAGCGAAGGTGAGCGTGAGTGTGTCCAGCGTATCCAAGCCGATGGCGTTGTCGCGTGGGATCGTGGTTGTCGGCGCCGCCATGAGCGTGGTGAGTCGGAACGTCGTCTTGTCGACGACCCAGGTGGTGCGCGCCAGCGGCGGCCACGGCTCGGCGGGGCGGAACTGCAGCGTGCGCGCGTCGAGCCAGGTAAACGCGCCGGGCTGCGCCGGGGTGAGCGTGACGAAGCGTTCCGGATGATCCTCCGGTCCGCCCTTTCCCGGACCACGGTCGTTCACGAAGAAAATGGTGACGGGATCCCACCGCCGCAGGAAGTGGTCGGGCACGACGACCGTGCCCTCCGCGGCGGCGGGACGTCTGGGCGCTGGACGCGCGATGGTGGCGGAGGGCGTGGGAGCGGCAGGCGCGGCGAGTGGGATCAGGAGGAGCAGTGGTACAAGAAAGAGAATGAAACACCGGGAACCGGGAATGGAGAATGGAAAACGGGCTGATTGGTCTGGGCTTCCATTCTCGGGTTCTCGATTTCGTGTTCTCGGCGCGCAGCTCTCACCCCCAACCCCTCTCCAGAAATGGGAGACGGGAACGCTGGCTTTCCCCCTCTCCCATTTTGGAAGAGGGGGCCAGGGGGTGAGGGTGGTGTGCGAACTGGCCGCATGAAATTCTTCGCGCCACACAAAGACTCCTGCAATCTGGTCGTTCAGTCCTCGTTGCCCGCCACCGCCGGCGTCGGCTCCGGCGCGATGGCCAGCTTCAGGTAGCCGCGCACCACTTCTTCCGGCGGCGCTGTGCTTGGGAGCTCGACCCCGGCAAGCGCCGGACGCGCCGACACCGGCGCGCTGCCCGTCGGTGCGTGCAGCGCCAGCAGATACGTGCCGGGTTTGAGCGTCGGCATTTGCGCGACGCCGCTGCCGAGGCGGTTGCCGTTGCCATCGAGCAGCGTGCAATCGACGACATCAGGGTTGGCGTGCACGCCGATCCCGACCGGGCCGGCCTGCGTCACGTTGAAAGAAAACAAGCGTGTCGCCCCGGCGGCAAGCAGGACCTCGGGACCGAGGCCCTCGCGGATGGGGACGACCGGTGACGTCGTGACCTCGGCGGTCCCGGTGAGTTCCCCCGCACCCAGGGCGCGCAACCCGAGTTGCGCAGGCTCCTCGCTCAAGTACGCGTCGAGCACGGTGCCGTTCGGGTGTATTTCGACATCTGGTGGCGCAGCGCCGCGCTGGAGCAAGGTGACCACCGGCGTCGAAGTGCGCACATGCAGCATCAGCGGCTCCGACGGACTGAAGCGCATTGCTTGCACCATACCAGTGAGTGGTATGACCGCGGGTGGACCGAGCGTGGTTTCAACCGGCAGCGCCGCGTGTCCCCAGAGATCCTCGGCCTCCTCGCCGCGGCGGTCGATCCACGCCAGCACGAGGCCCGGCGCGTGCGGTACGAGCACGGTGGCGGCGCCGTCGTCCAAGGGCAGGTCAATGGCCCGGGCGATCCGCCCCGCGGCACTGATCAGCGTCGGCGCCGCGCCATCCTGCGGGTTTGCGGTGCGCACGTGGAGCGTACGCGGGGCCGCGGCTGCGGAAGGCGCAGCCGACACCGCCAGGCGCAGGACTCCGGCGCGCAACTCGGAACGTTCATAGGGAGCACCAAGAGCCACGCTCGGCGCGATGTCGGTCACGTTAAGAGGCAGGAGATCAACATGCACGTGGTCGTCACCGCTGCGTGTGTGAAGAATAGTCATGTGATCCGCGTTGCCCTCGACCGTTTCTTCGAATGGCTCGTCACCTTCCCAGTGCACGCTGGCGATGCGATCACCCTCGGACAGCACGAGAACTGTGTTGGGCTGCAGCGCCAGTCGCAGCCGTTTGGGCCCAGGAGGCAGGTCGAAGGCGCGCGCACTCACACCGCCGACGGCCGAGTCCCACTCACCCCACGGCAGCGGCTCATGCGTCGGTGCCGCAAAGCTCAGCTGCCGGAGGCGGACGGGAATCGGCTCGCCGTGGTTTCCGGCCGACCACACGACCGCGACAGGTTGCGCGGTCTTGAGCGCGACGGCGGCGGCGGACCATGTGCCGACGGCCATGTCTTGGTTGTCGGGGGTGGCGGTCGAAGGATTGCGGCGTTCGACGAGAGCAACGCCGGGTTGCCCGGACGGTGAGCTCACGAGCGCCAGTACCGGCCCGCCTGCCGGGTTCACAAGATCACACAGCGCCGGATGCGCCGCAGTGACATCGAACTGCACCGCCTCGTCCGCAACGGATGGCAGCAGCACGCGGGTGGCTGCAGTCTTGTGCGGCGTGCTGAGATCGCTGACCAGCCAGAGTCGGGTCCCGGCGCTTGTCACCAACCCGTTGCTGCTCACCTCACACGGCGCATCGACGAGCGCACAGATGCGGGTGTTGCTCGGATCACCGTCGAGCCGGAACAAGCCGGGGCGGTCGAGCTCAACCAGAGCGACACCGGTGTGTGGTGTGAGATGCGCGACCGGCGACGTCACGACCCCATTCGCCAGCTGCTGCTCGGTAAGCGGTGACGGATCGACGGTGACCGCGTCGATGGTTCCCGTGGCGGCGCGTCCGTCGAGCGACCAGACGCGTAACCGGTAGTGTGTCGAGCCATTGCTGGCGGGCATTTCCAAGTGGGCGCGCCGCCCGGACGCCGACGCAAGTGTGCGCCACTCGCTCGCGCTTGCGGCTGCTTCGATAGCCAAGCCAACGCCTTCGGATGACTGTGCACCGATGAGGAGAAGCCCGTCGTGCTCGCCGAGCGACAACGGGTAAAGCTGCACGGCGTCGGTCAGCGTGAAGGGCTGTTGCGCCGGAACCTCCAACGGAGGCGCTTCGGTTTCTTGCGGCGAGCGCATCGAGACCGAGGCGGTCGCCGCGTTCGGTGTGGCGGCCGGCGTGGCTGCCTCAACCTCGGCTACCGCGCCGCCACTGTCGCCCTCCGGCTCGCCGTTGTCGTGTTGGTCAGAGCCCGGGGTGGGGGCCGCCGACAACACCTTCGGCGATGGCAACGCGACCGGGTCGACCTGCAGGCGATACATGCCGGCCTGCAAGCGGCTCTGGATCTGGAAGTTCCAGTCGTCGGGGCCGTCGTCGTTGCTGGCGACCAGACGGCCCTGGGCGTCGTACAGCCGCGCGCGCACATCGGCAGCGCCGAAGGAGCTGAGCTGCACGAGCCCGTCGCGCCCGACCGAGAGCGGCACACTGGCCGGCGGATTGATGCTGCGATCGAGGCCGGAAACCAGCTGCTCCGGCCAGACGGCGACCGCATAGGCGTGTTGGTTATCGGTACGGGCGCAGACCGTCTCGAGCCGATAGCGGCCGGATTCGAGTTTCCCTTTCCAGCCGCGTGCCGGCGGCAGTGTGGCGATTGGTGTCAGGCGCAGATCGTCATTCACGAGCACGAGCGTCCCCTGCATCTCGTCGCTGAGGTCGATGCGCGCATCGACCGGCGCCGGCAGGGCGAACTCCCAGGTGTCGGGCGTGCGCTCATCGCCTGCCGCGGGCTCGGTCCATACGTGTTCGAGGTGTTGGGCAAGCGGCAAGGTGTGCGGGCCGTGGCCTTCGAGCTTCGCTGGCGCCTGGATGCGCTCGAGCAAGGTCAAGCGCCGGCCCGCCACGGGCTCCGGCAACGATACGAAGTGGTAGGTGCCGGGCTCGAAACGATGGGTGACGTCGGCGAGAATGTTGGATGGCTCGATGGGCCAGCCGTCGGCGTCCTCAATGCGGCATTTGAAGGTCGTTCCTACGCCGATCGAGCGCAGGCGATAGTCGCCTTCTGCCGGCACGGTGAACGTGTAACGCACCGCTTCGCCGGCGGGCAGGGCCAGGTGCGCTGCGACTCCGGGTGTGAGACTGCCGCCATCGATCAGTTGCGTGCGCTCGAGGGTCACCCCCAGGTGGCCGGCAGACGGTCCGAGGGTCGAGACGGTGATCTGGTAATCGCCTTCTCGTAGATATTGGCCGATGAAGAAGTTGTGACTGACGCCGTTTTCCGTGCCCTGCGCGAAGCTGGTGATGGTGCGAGTGCGCAAGCGGCCTTCCGTAGTGAGCAAGCCGGTACTTTGCAGACGGTACAACGCGGCGGTGGTGGCGCGCACGAGGAACGTGGCGTCGGCGCGCCGCTCGAGGTCAAGGTACTGTGGCTCCTTCTCCGTGAGCACACGCAGCTTGGGTGGCGCCGCACGGGCGAGGTCAGGCAGCGGCGGAAGCGGTGTGCTGGCCTGCAACGCCAGCGGCTCGACGAGCAGATCGTAGCGCACCTGGCCATCGCCGTCGTAGCGCACCGAGGCACGGTGTTCACCGGGCTTCACGGTTTGCGACTGCAGGGCGCTGCCGCCGTCCACCGACACGGCCAGCGGTGTGCCGTCCTCCGCCTCGGCGCGCACGCTGCCGGGCTCGGCCACCGTGAACGGCACCGCCACTTCCTCGCCCGGTTTCTGAATGATCGGCAACGGATCGGTGAGATCGAGCGGCAGGTGGCGCAATATCATGCCGACGGGCATGCGCTGCTCGTTGAGGAAAAGGGTGTAGCGATAATCGTGCTCGACGGTGAGCGTCGAAAACTGTACCGCCGCGCGGAGCGCGCGCAGCTCAGCGGTTCGGTCCTTGCCGATCAACTCGGCGAACACGTCGGCCGCATTCGACCGGCTGGCGGGGCGGATGGCGATGTCGATGAGGCCTTTCTTCTCGGGCTCTGCGGTGAGCACGTAGTAACCGGGGTCGAGATCCCACACCCCACCGCCGCCGCGCAGCTCGGGGATCTCATAGTGCTCCGGGCGGTTCACGAAGAACGGCTCGATGCGAAACTTTGCCGCGATGCCGCGCGACACGACCTCATACTTGCCCGCAGTCGCGATATGGAAGAACAGGCTGATCGGCGTGAGTAAGTTGCAGCGGCGTGCCCAGCTCTGTCCCTTGGCGAGGTCGACAACCTGGCTGGCAAACGGTTGGATGTGCGCGTCCGGCGCAACCCCGCGCGGCGTGCGCATGATGATCCCCGTGGCGTCGATGGAATCGGAGGGATCGCCGGCGTGCACAGTCGAAACCCAGTACGTCCCTTCGTCGCGGATGTTCCAGTAGCGTCCGCCGTTGTAGTAAGGCTCGCCGCTGTCGAAGTACTGCAGCAGGTACGTTTGACCGGCGCTCCCCGTGACCGTCACGAGCTGCTTGGTGTTGGCGGGGGAGCTCCTGTTGTCGACCTCGGCGACGGGGACCAGCGAGTTCTTGTCGATGTGGATCGGGCTGCCGTCGGCGTCAAAGGGATGCGACTCTTCGAACGAGCCCACCTCCAACGCTGCGGTCCGGGTTTCGGGGAGCTCCAAGCGAAAGTAGTTGGCGCTGCGTGGGACCACCCAGCGGTCGATGCCGAACGGGCTGATGATATGCCGCGCCCGGCCGACCGAACCGAGCTGTGGGATGCCGAGGCGCAGATGCAACGGGTGCTCCGGACTGGTCTCGGCCCACGGCTGCGCCGGTCCGCCATACGCAGTCAACAGATAGAAACCTGGGTCAAGCATCGTGGCGAGACGGCAGACGAGCAGTGGGTGGCCGGCTTCGGGCGTGATCACTTCGATCCTTGGCTCGGCATCGATCAACCATTCGCCGTTGCTCCAGAGGCGCAGGTCGGCGAGGTTGCGTCCGGCCGCTTCGAGGACCACCTGGCGACGCTCCTTGACCTCGATCCAGAACGAGCGTTTCTCGAAGTCGTCGAGGGAGGTGTCCACGGGTTTCAGCTCGACCAGCTGCGGCGGCGGCGTGCCGTTGCGCTCGCTGAAGCTGTGCGCCGCCAGCGTCGCTTCGCCGGAACCCTTGTCGTGCGCATACGTCACGATCTTGTGTTCGCCGCGGTCGAGGAAGACGTCGAGGCGGCCGTCCGTTGTGCCGGCGATCCCCTGGATGGGACCGGGGCCGGCAATGCGATCCAGCAGCTGCAGGGCCGTGCCTTGTTTGCTGGTGACAGTGACGGCGTAGCGCCCGAAGGTCGAGGCGGTGAGGACAGCTTCGCGCCGCCCTTCTGCGGGCACGGTGCGAGGGCTCAGCGTGGGGGGAGACTGCGCGACGGAGGTTGCTGCGATCTTTCCGCTGGCTACCGTCAAAGCGGCGGTCAGTAGGAGCGTACGCCAAACCCGCCAGCATTCGCGCTGGCGACACGTGCGCATATGAGGCGGTTCTATACACGCTCTGTGTGGCGTGTGTAAAGAGGGGGCGAAGAAAAATTCTGTGGATGAGCGTTGACAAGCTTTGTTGAGCCGATGGCGGATCGCTGATGGCTGATCGCCGATGGCATATGATTCGGACCATCAGCGGTATGCCATTGGCCATCAGCAGGCGCTTGAGGAAACCAGAGCCGCACTGGCCAGCAACGCCTTCTCACGCGCCTAGCAGACTGTTGGACTTAGAACCGTACAGCGACCCAACGGGGAGCGGACCGTAGAAAGACGCTGGCCCGCAGGCCCGGCCGTAGGCCAGTTTCATCCGGGCCCGAGATCTGCCAATCTCGGGCGCACTGAGCTGAGGCGAGACGCGATGACGACACCAATCAAGGACCGTACGGCGATCGTGGGCATCGGGCAGACCGCGTTTGGGAAGGGCTTGCCGGACAGCGAGCTGTCGCTGGCGTGCCAGGCGATCTCCATGGCCATCGACGACGCGGGGCTGCGGCCGTCCGACGTCGACGGCCTGGCCATGTACTCCATGGAGAACATGCGCGAGGTGGAAGTGGCGCGCAACGTCGGCCTGGGTGACATCACCTACTTCGGCGAGATCGGCTACGGCGGCGGCGCCGGCTGCGGGACGGTTGGTCACGCGGCGATGGCGGTGGCGACCGGGCAGTGCGAGGTGGCGGTTGCCTGGCGGGCGCGCAAGCGCTCGGCCAAGGGCAACCGCCCGTGGGCCAACGTCAACCAGCGGCTCAGCGGCCCGACGCAGTGGAGCCGCACCTTCGGCCTGCTGCGACCGGTAGATGAGATCGCCATGCTGGCACGGCGCTACATGCACGAGTTCGGCGCTACGCGTGAGCACCTGGCCAACGTCGCCGTCGCCTTCCGCAAGCACGCCAACCGCAATCCGAACGCGACGATGTATGAAAAGCCTTTGACGCGCGACGCCTACATGAAAGCCCGCTGGATCTCCGAGCCCCTGTGCTTGTTCGACAACTGTCTCGAAACCGACGGCGGGCTCGCCCTGGTCATCGTGTCGGCCGAGCGCGCCCGCGATCTCAAGCAAGCGCCGGTCTATGTGCATGCTTTCGCGCAAAGCATTCCCCGCCAGCACCAGGTGATGACCAACTACTTCTGCGACGATCCACTCATCGGTCCGTCGTACACGTGCGCGCGGCTGCTGTGGCAGCACAGCGATTTCATGCCGGCGGACGTCCGCGTGGCGCAGCTCTATGACGCCTTCAGCCCGCTCATCCCGCTGTCGCTCGAAGGCTATGGCTTCTGCCGGCGCGGCGAGGGGGCGGCGTTCACCGACGCCGGCGCGCTCGAATGGCCGCGCGGCCGCCTGCCGACCAACACCGCCGGTGGCGGAATGTCGGAAGCCTACGTGCATGGATTCAATCTCATCCTCGAAGGCGTGCGGCAGATGCGCGGGACGTCGACGAGTCAGGTCGAAGGTGCGGAATGTTGTCTCGTCACCAGCGGCGAGGGCGTGCCGACGAGCGCGCTGCTTTTGAGAAGATGAAAGGGTGAGTACGCAACTGACGATTGATTCATTGTCGATTGGTTCATTGAGTCATTGAGAAGAGGTCCGGGTTTGGCAATCGTCAATGTCCCAATCGTCAATGACTCAATCATCCTTCGTGAGGTGAGAGATGGAATCCGGTTTCCTCCTGCCCGATCTCGACGATGACGATGCCGCGCCGTTTTGGAGCGGCACGGCGCGCGGCGAGCTGCTCGTGCAGACGTGTGCTGCGTGTGGCCAACGGCGCCTGCCGCCGCGCCCGATGTGCCCCGCTTGCCGAGCGCTCCAGCATCAGTGGGTGCCGCTGTCGGGCCGCGGCACGATCTGGTCGTTCGTGCTGGCGCATCCGCCGCTTTTGCCGGCGTATCAGGCCGTCGCGCCGTACAACGTGATCACCGTGGCGCTCGATGATGATCCGAAACTGCGGCTGGTCGGCAACCTGGTCGCGCGCCCCGACGGACCGATCAACGAAGTCGACCCATCCACGATCCGTATTGGCGAACCGGTGCGCGTCGTGTTTCAGCAGGTCGACGATGTGTGGCTGCCGCGCTGGATGCGGGGATGATGGGGGCGTGAGGGCGTGAGGGCTTGAGGGACGGTTCCCCAAGCCGCCAAGCCCGGAGGCCCCAGTAGACCTTCCCGCGAGCTTGGACTATAGCGCACCACACATCACGACTCGGGAGGTCGCACATGCGTCTAAAGGACAAGGTTGCCGTCATTACTGGAGCGGGCCAGGGGATCGGCCGGGCTTACGCCAATCGCTTTGCGCGCGAGGGCGCGCGGGTCGTCGTCGCCGAGATCAACGAGGAGATCGGCCGGCGTACTGAGCAGGAAATCAAAGCGACGGGTGCCGAGGCGCTGTTCGTCAAGACCGATGTCGGCAACGAGGCGAGCACGAAGGAGATGGCCGCCAAAGCGGCAGAGAAGTTCGGGACCATCGACATCCTGATGAACAACGCGGCGATCTTCTACGGCCTCGACCGCGACGATTCCTCGCTGGCATACTTCAACAAGATTCTCTCGGTGAACCTGACGGGTGTGTGGCTGTGCATCCGCGCGGTCGAGCCCTACATGAAGCGCCAGCACAAAGGCAAGATCATCAACCAGTCGTCGAGCGCGGCGTACATGGGCAACGTCGGCATGGTCGATACCAGCGATCCGGAGAAACCGTCGCCCCCGTTCCACTACAGCGTCGCCAAGATGGGCGTGAACGGGTTGACGAAATACTTCGCCGGCGCTTTGGGCCCGTGGGGCGTCAACGTCAATGCGATTTGTCCCGGTGTGACGATGACCGAGGCCACGAAGACAGTGGTGCCGCCGGAGATGATCGACATGCTGGTGATGTTCACCGCGCTGCGGAAAACATTGCAGCCCGAGGACCTCGCCGGTACCGCGGTCTACCTCGCCTCGGAGGACAGCGACCTGATGACCGGACAAGTGTTGGTGGTCGACGGCGGTATGATTATGCTGGGATAGGGAAGAATTGGAGAATTGGAGAATTGGAGAATTGGAGAATTGGAGAATTGGAGAATTTGAGGATTGGAGGATTTGAGGATTGAAGGAGTTCTCCCAATTCTCCAATCCTCCGATCCTCAAATCCTCAAATTCCCGAGAGGGGTGCCATGCAAGAAAACTTCACACGTATTCTGGTGACCACCGACTTCTCGGAGGCTGGTGACCACGCCATTGCGCACGCCTTCCGTATGGCGGCGGATCACGGTGCTGAGGTGTTGCTCTGCCACGTGGTGGAAACGGTGGTCGCGCCCAATCCGCTCTATGCGCACTACTTTCCGACCGACTTGCTGAACCCGGAGATCCGCGCGCGCGCCGAGCAGGACGCGCACGCGGCGTTGGTCGAGCGTGTACCGAAGGAGGAGACGCTGGCCAAGGTGCAGTACACCAGCCTGGTGGCGCACGGCCTGCCCGCCGAAGAGATCATCCGCACCGCGAAGGAGCGCGGCGCCGACCTGATCGTCATCGCGACCCACGGGCGCACCGGTCTCAAGCACCTGTTCATGGGCAGCACGGCCGAGCGCGTCATCCGGCACGTCCACTGCCCGGTGCTCGTTGTGCGCTAGCGCTGCGCGAATGGTGAATTGTGAATCGTGAATGGTGAATTGAGGAATCCGTCATTCACCATTCACCATTAAACATTCACCATTCGCGCAGCGGTTACCGCTGGCACGTCGGGCAATAGAAGCTACTGCGCCCCGCGTGCACGGCGCGCCGCACCGGCGTGCGGCAGCGCGGGCAGGGTTTGCCGGCGCGATCGTAGACTGACAAGCGGAGATGAAAATAGCCGGGGCGCCCGGTGGCGTCGCGATAATCCGAGATCGAGCTGCCGCCCAACTCGATGGCGTGCGCCAGTACGGCGCGTGTGGCGTCGAAGAGTCGCGCCAGCTCGGCGGGCGTCAGCCGGCGGGCTTGGCGCCCCGGGCGCACACGGGCGCGGAACAGGATCTCGTTGGCGTAGATGTTTCCGATCCCGCCCAGCGCGCGCTGATCCATCAGCAGGTTCTTGACCGGCTTCTTGCGGCCGCGGGCCAGGGCGACGAAGTCGGCCAGCAAGAATGCGTCGTCGAGGGGATCGGGTCCGACGTTGCCGAGCTCGACGAAGGCATCGCCGCGTCCAAGGCACAGCAGACCGAAGCGCCGCGGGTCATTGAACGTCAGCTGCAAGCCGCCGGACAGTTGCAGGCGCACGTGGTCGTGAGTCTCGCGCGTCGTACCCGCCGGCTGTAACAGCAGCGCGCCGCTCATGCCCAGGTGGGCCAGCAGCGTGTGTCCGTCCGACAAACGGAAGAGCAAATATTTTCCGCGCCGCTCGATGTCGTCGATGCTCCTGCCGGTCAGACGGCCGGCAAAGTCCGCAGCCAGGGTGCGTCGCAGTCGTGTTTCGAACACCTCGACGCCGTCGATGCGTCGCCCGACCACGGGCCGCAGCGAGCGGCGTACGGTTTCAACCTCCGGAAGCTCGGGCATGGCAGGCTGCTACGACAACGCGTCCGGTCGTGCAAGATGAGAATTACCCATTGGCTATAGCGCAAGCCTCCCGTCAGTTGCCGCGATTAACCAGTGACGGCATATCAATCTGAACAGCGCCGAGACGAACTCACTGGCCCGCAGCGCATCGAGTACTGCAGCGAGCCTGGGTGACGCGCGGCGTGATCGGCGACGGTCGCAAACCTTCGACGAGCCCGTTCGCGAATCCGGCCAGGTTAGGCGCAACCGCTGAGAGCGTTGTTCACCGCCTGCAGGATCTCATCCACGGTAATGGTTTGGTCCCCGCTCGAGTCGCCCGCGTCACAGGTGGCGACCGCAGCGTTGCCGAGAGCGATGTTCACCATCTTGAGCAGCTCGTCGACGGTTACCTGGGTGTCGAGATCGCAGTCGCCGGTGCAGGGTTCGATCGCCGTGGTTGCAGTGGCGCTGGCGCTTGGCTGGGGAGTGGCTACGGTCGGCGACGGCGACGGCGACGGGGTCGGGGTCGGCGAGGCAGTCGGCGAGGTGGTCGGTGGCAGCGATCCAGTGGGCGACTGCGTCGGGGTGAGGCTCACGGTCGCGGTGGGAGTGTTGCTTGGCACTGCGGTCGTGGTGGGGGATCGAGTCGGAGAGTGGGTCGGTATCTGAGTCGGTACGGTGGTGTCGGTGGGTGACGCGGTCGGGAGGGGCGTGCCGGTAGGTGTCTGGGGCGGTACGGGGGTGTCGGTGGCAGTTCGTGGCGGTGTCGGTGGTGGCGTGAAGGTCGGCGTCGCGGTGAAGGTGCGGCTGGGTGTCGGGGTAGCGACGTGGACCACTCCCCAGAAGCCGCCGGCGAGCGTGTAGGGGCCGTTGCTCAACACCCCGGCGTCCGGCTGCCCGACGGTGCCGCCGAGCTGATAGACTCCGCCGGAGCTGAAGGTTGCGCCGCCTCCATCGAGGGTGTTGCGGGTCAGATCGTAGCCGCCTCCGCTCCGCGCCTGTGCCATGCCGCCGAGCAGCAGCAGGCCGATGGTCAGCGCGACGACACCGCAGCGCGAGCGCATCGCGTTTGGCGTCCGACCGCTCATGACTCCCGCCACCGACAGCTACTCCGCATTGGGTATCGCCTTCCTCGCTCTGTCGACACCGGAGGGCGCCGGCATGCCGGGCTCGACGGGATAAAGATAGGTGCCTACTTCGTCGGCCGGCTTGTTCTCTTCCACCGCAATGCGGTGGGCGTTGGCGAAGGCGTCCCGGCGAATTCCAGTCACCTGCCAGGAGATCTGTTGACCCGGCGATCCGCCGGCGACGCGGAAACGATTGTCGTGCAGCTCTTCGGCGACGCAGACCGGGGCGAAGGCATTTCGAAGCCCGATAAAGGTCCGTGACCAAGTGAGCCTTCCCGAAGCTTGCCTGCGTCTGAGCGCCGATGGTCGAGGCGGCGACGCGTTGCTACTGGACGTATTCAATTGGCAAGGAACTGAATCCCCATGTCTCTTTACCCTTGGAGGTTCCGAAAACTTTGTCCGGTTCTGCATGCGCCTGAACGGCCTTGGAGTCAAGCGTGCGGTGTGACGGCCCATCCAGGACGGGCAACCCGCCGCGTTCCAGTGTGCGGTCGACAATGGCTTCGGCCAAGTCGTGATCGTGGAGCACGTCGCCCACGCCGTCAGCGGTGATTTGTTGGTCGGTGGGACATGGGACATGAGGACGATTGTTACGATGCCCAGCGAATCCTTACGATCGCTCCCACGTCCCTTTGCAGGCCGAACGTTCTCACCCGCTGTGCATTGCCGAAGAGCGACGCATCCGTACACGTGTGCGCGAGGCTCCGATCGATCGTCTCCCGCTCACGTCGCGGGAAGGTACACGTTGTTCGGCTCGAGGCGCGCCAGGACTTCCGGTAGGCTCTCGTCCTTCTGCCAGTCGCCACCCGCCGTCTTCCGCATCATCGAGGCAATGTAGTCGTAGCGCCGCCAGTAGACGATACGCTCCACCGCACTGGCGGGATCATGCGACGGGTGCAGATACGTCCACTTCTCGTTGAACCGCAGCCCATGCTCCTGACGTTCGCGCGGCTCGTTGACGCTGCCTTCGGTCGCGTCGGGCGTGCCGAAGTACTTTACGACGAGATTGCGGTAGATCGGTCCGGGCATGGCGGATTGGGCTCCAGTTGCGGGTTGTTCGTGTCAGGTTGCTAGGTTGTTATGTTCGATCCACTCGGCTTCTGAACATAGCAACCTAACAACCAACAACCTAGCAACCTGTTTCATCAGATTTCAAAGCTCTCCGGGAACGGGCAGCGCTGTTCCGTGATGTGGCGTTCGAAATCTTCCTTGAACCGGCGAGCAAAGTTGCCGGCGGCCCATGCCGCCGCGTCGGACAGGGCGCAGATGGTCTGGCCTTCCATGAAGCCGCAGACGCTTTGAATCGTCTGCAGATCCTCCAGCGAGCCCTGGCCGCGTTCGACGCGCTTGAGCAATTTGTACAAGAAGGCGGTGCCCTCGCGGCATTGCGTGCATTGGCCGCAGGTTTCATGGCGGAAGAAGCGCGCGATCACCGTCGCCGCGCGCACCGGGCAGGTGGAATCGTCCATGACTACGATGCCGCCGGTGCCGAGCAGGGTGCCCGCTTTCTGCAACGAGTCGTGGTCCATGTGCACGCCGATCTTGTCGGCGGTGAGCACGGGCATCGACACGCCGCCGGGAATGATGGCTTTGATCGGCCGGCCGGTCGATACGCCGCCGGCGTGCTTCTCGATGATCTCCTGCAGTGGCGTGCCCAGCGGCAGCTCGTAGACGCCTGGGCGGTTGACGTGGCCGCTGATGCCGAAGAGCGTATTGCCGGTGCTCTTCTCGGTGCCGCGCGCCTTGAACCACTCGGCGCCCTTGCTCAGAATCACCGGCACGTGGCTGATGGTCTCGACATTGTTCACCGTCGTCGGGCAGCCCCACAGCCCCCAGCCGGCAGGGAAGGGCGGCCGTTTGCGCGGTTGGCCTTTCTTACCCTCCATCGACTCAATCATCCCGGTCTCTTCACCGCAGATGTACGCGCCGGCGCCGCGCGACACGAAGATATCGTAGCGCTTGCCGGTGCCGAAGACGTTGTCGCCCAGGAAGCCGCGCTCGTAAGCTTGCTGGATGGCGCGCATCAGCCGGTGATACGGCGTCGTGTACTCGCCGCGGATGTAGATGTACGCCGCGACGGCGCGGATGGCACGGCCGGCGATGATCGCTCCTTCGATGAACAGATGCGGATTGCGTTCGATGATCTGTCGATCCTTGAAGGTTCCCGGCTCGCTCTCGTCGCCGTTGATCGCCAGGTAGCTCGGCTTCGGCCCCTCCTTGGGCATGAAGCTCCACTTCATCCCGGTTCCAAAACCGGCGCCGCCGCGGCCGCGCAGACCGGAATTCTTGACGATGTCCTGCACCGCTTCCGGTTCCATCGCCGTCCACGCCTGCTTCGCCATGTCGTACCCACCGCCGGCGACGTACGCATCGATATTGCAGCGCGACTGCCCGTTGGGCGGCAGCAGGTAGCCCTCGACGCCGTCGGGAATGAGTGAGATCAGCGGCGTTTCCGGCGCAATCGTCGCCGGGTTGGGATGGCTGAGCAGCGTCTCGAGGTCGGCGGTGGTGACGCGCTCCATGAACGGCTGGTTATTGACTTGCACGATCGGCGCGGTGCCGCAGGAGCCGAGACACTGTACCTCTTCGATGGAGAACTTGCCGTCAGCGGTGATTTCGCCGGGAGCGACGCTGAGCTTCGCTTCGAGCTGCCGGACCAGTTGGCGCGCGCCGCCGAGGGCGCAGGCAATGTTGGTGCACACCTGGATGTGGCAGCGGCCTTTCGGCTGGCTGTGAAACATCGGGTAGAAGGACACGACCTCTTGCACCTGGATGGGCAGCAGATCGAGCAGCGCGGCGACCTCGTCGACGACGGCACGGGGCAGGTAGCCGTGCTCTTCTTGGGCGAGATGCAGCGCCGCCAGGCAGGCGGCGCGCGGCTGCGGGAAATTTGCGCGCTCGGTCAGAATGCGGGCGCGGCAGGTCTCGGAGAGCACATGCGGCTTGCCGTCCTGCGCCGCGGCGCGCGCCGCCGCCGCCGCGCCCTTGGCCGCGGTCGGGTGCTCAACGATCACATTCGCCTCCGATCATGTTGATCATGTCAAAGGTCGGGACCATGTCGGCCAGCAAACGGCCTTTCACCATCTCCGACAACGGCGCCGTGTTCGAGAAGCTCGGCGTGCGCGCGCGGCATTTGTAGGGCTTGCCGCTGCCGTCGCTCACCAGGAAGAAGCCGATCTCGCCGTTTGCCGACTCGGTGCCGACGTAGACCTCGCCCGGCGGCGGCTTCGGCCCTTCGGTGACCAGCTTGAACTGGTTGATCAGCTCCTCCATGCGTCCGTAGACGCGGCCTTTCGCCGGGAAGCGCACGGCAGGATCGTCGACGTCGACTGGGCCGTCGGGCAACATGCGCAGGCACTGCTCGACGATACGGACGCTCTGGCGGATCTCCTCCAGACGCACGAGGTAGCGGTCCATGTTGTCGCCAGTCGTGCCGAGCGGCACATCGAAATCGAGCTGATCGTAGACCAGGTAAGGCTGCGCGCGGCGCAGATCGAGATCGACACCCGCGGCCCGTAACAGCGGTCCGGTGACGCCGTAGGCGATCAGCCGCTCGGCCGGCAGGGCGCCGACGCCTTCCATGCGGGCGCGGAAGATGGGGTTTTCGGTCAGCATGTTCTCGGCATCCACCACCAGCCGCATCATGTGCTCGAACTTTGCCTTGGTGAGCTCGGCGAAGCCCTCGGGCAGATCGCTGCTGACTCCGCCGATGCGCACGTAGTTGCTGGTGACGCGCGCCCCGCACATGGCGTTGATGAGGTCCCACGCCAACTCGCGGGCTTCGAAGAGGTAGATGAACGGCGTGAAGGCGTTCATCTCCAGCGCCGTGGCGCCGATGCACAACACATGATCGGAAATGCGCGCCAGCTCACCGCCGATGACCCGCAGGAACTGGCAGCGCGGCGGCGTCTCGATGCCGAACAGCTTCTCCACCGCCATACAGAAACCGACGTTGCACAGGATGGCGGAGCTGTAGTTGAGCCGGTCGGTGTACGGGATGGCCTGATAGTAGAAGCCGCTCTCGCACTCCTTCTCGAAGCCACGATGCAGGAAGCCGACCTGCACGTCGGAGTGAACAATGGTTTCACCGTCCAGGTCGGCGACGATGCGCACGGTGCCGTGCGTCGCCGGATGTGACGGGCCGAGTTGCACGCGCATCAGATCGGCGCCCAGCATGCCTTCGTGATGCGCCGCGGCCGGGAGATCGGTGGAGTACTGCTGCGCGGTGGTCTTCGCTCCCGGGCCGATGAGCGGCTGCCGTTTCTCCTTCGGGTAGTCCTTACGCAGCGGATGGCCTTCGAACTCCTCGTAGAGGTAGATGCGCCGCAGGTCGGGATGCCCGGTGAAGCGGATGCCGTACATGTCGTAGGTCTCGCGCTCCAGCCAGTTGGCGCCAACCCACAGGGCGCTGACACTGTCGATGACTGGGGTCTCCTCCGACACGCGTGTCTTCAAGCGCAAACGATGATGGTGCGGGGTCGACAGCAGGTGGTAGACGAGCTCGAAGCGCGGTGCCTGACCAATGTAGTCGACCACCGTGACGTCGAGCGGCATGTCGAAGCGCAATGCCGGGTCGTCGCGGACAAAGCGCGCCACGTCGATCAAGCGTTCCGGTGGAATCGTGATGCTAGCATCGCCGCGGTAATCGTCGGCGGCCAGGATATCGTTCGAAAAGCGTTCGCGCAGGCGCGCGAGCAGTGCAGCGGAGTCAGCCATTTCGGTTTCAGCCATCGGCCATCAGCGATCAGCATTCCTTAGCGATCGTAACTGCGGCGCACGTGCTGCAGCCGGGTATCCGTAAGCTTGTCCACCGGCACCAGCAAGTCCTGCTTGTGCCACAGCGTACCCTCGCGTGAGAACGCGGCGATCTCCACGTTCTGGCTCATGACGATCGCTTCCTCCGGGCACGCCTCCTCGCACAGGCCGCAGTACATGCAACGCGACATGTCGATGTCGAAGACCTGGGGGAAGCGCTCGATCTCATCGGCGGTTTCGGCGGGAAAGATGGTGATGCAGTCGGTCGGGCAGGCCCACTCGCACAGTCCACAGGCGACGCAGCGTTCCTTGCCGTTGTCCATCTGCACCAGCACGGGCATGCCGCGGAAGGCGTTCGGCTGCGTCAGACGTTGCTCGGGGAAGGACACGGTGAACACCGTCGGTTTGCGGCGGATGAAGCCCCAGAGGTTGCGTAGGAAATGACGCTGCGCGATCCACACGCCGTGGACGATGGCACGGGCGCCCATGCTCCAGCCGCGTCCGTGGGGGCGCGGGCGTGACACGGTCACGGCACGCGTGGCCATCAGGCGCCCGCTCCTGGCGCGGGCGCGGCGTCGGTGACCATCCAGCCCATTGGTCCGACGCGCGCGAACGTGATGCCGGCATACGCCGGTACCGCCTCGCCGATCTCCTTGAGCACGCCCTCTGGGACAAACGTACTGTGACCTTCACTGAGGTGATTGAGCAGGCGGCTGAAGATCTCACCATCGCTCGGTTGCCCCTCGGGCGGGTTGACGGCTTGATGAACCTGCTGCACGCGTCCGGCGTGGTTGGTGAAGGTTCCCGTTTTCTCCGCAAAGGTCAGCGACGGCAAGACGATGTGCGCGCGCTCGGCCAAGGGCGAGCGGATCGTATCTTGAACGATCAGGCACTCGATCTGCGCCAATGCTCGCTCGAGCAGTTGCGGGTCGACAAGCTTCGCGAGGTCCGCGCCGCACACGTAGAGCACCTGGAGCGTGCCGTTCGCCGCTGCCTCCAACATCGCCGACAGCCCAAGCCCGTCGCCGGCCGGCCGCAGGCCCATATCCCGGGCGCCGCGCGCATTGGCCGCCTTCTCGGCTTTGACGAGCAGGTGGTCGCTCTGGCCGATCACCACGGCGACGTCGACATTGGCGACCCCCAACGTCTGCAGCACCTGCGCGAAGCGGAACTGTTCTTCGTTCGTCAGATGCGGTGATGCGATGGCGCCGACGGTGGTGGCACCGGCGGTGCGGACGGCGTGGTGCAGCCGGTGCGCGGCCTCGGCGACGGCGCTTTCCCAGTCGCAGGCTTCCAGCTGGCCGTTGCGGCGCAGCAACGGCTGGCGCAGCCGGTCGGGGCTATTGACGAACTGGTAGTTGAGGCGCCCGTGATCACACATCCACGTCTCGTTCACCGCGTCATTGCGGCGCGGCATCATGCGCCAGACGCGGTCGCGGTAATGATGCACCGTCACATTGCAGCCGTTTGAGCAACTGGGGCACACGCTGGGCGTCTTCTTCAAAAACCAGACGCGCAGCTTGTGGTGGAAGTCCTTGCTCTCCAGCGCCCCAACCGGGCAGATATCTGCGGTGTTGATGGAGTAGTCGTTAGCCAGTGGCGCGCCGTCCATGACGTCGAGCACCGAGTGGTCGCCCAGGTTGAACACGCCGAGCTCGTTGGTGCCGGTGATTTCGCGGCAGAAGCGCACGCAGCGGCGGCAGAGAATGCAGCGCTCTTGATCGAGCACCATGCGCGGGCCGATGTCCTTGCGCTTTTCCAGCTTGCGCCGCGGCTCCTCCGTGCGGGTGTGGCGGCTGCCGTATGCGTACGAATAGTCCTGCAGCAGGCATTCGCCGGCCTTGTCGCAGATCGGGCAATCGAGCGGGTGGTTGACCAGGAGTAGCTCCATCACGCCCCGCCGGGTGTTTTGCACCGCCGGCGTGTTGGTGCGCACCACCATGCCGTCACGGATCGGCATGTTGCAGGCGATCACCAGCTTGGGACTGCCTTCGACTTCGACCTGGCACATGCGGCAGCTGCCGTCGATCGACAGTTTCGGGTGCCAGCAGTAGTGCGGGATGTGGACGCCGTTTTCCAGCGCGACCGGGAGGAGCATCGCGCCGTTCGGCGCCTCGATCGTCTGGCCGTCGATCGTAATGGTCGGCATCGCTTAAACCAATGGTGAATGGCGAATGATGAATGGTGAATGGTAGAGGCTCGAGGGCAATGGGGAATGGTGAATGGTGGATGGCGAGGAACCCAATGGTGAATGGTGAATGGTGAATGGTGAATCGAAGAGATAACCGGATCGTTTCTTTGCATTCACCATTCAACATTCACCCTTCACAATTTTCTTCCACTGCCGTGCAGCTGCGGCAAGACGTGTCCGCCGCGCTCGTTTTGCACGCGCTCCTGCAGCTTGATCAGCGCGTCGAGCACGGCTTCGGGACGCGGCGGGCAACCGGGGATGTAGGCGTGCACGGGCATGATGGTGTCGATGCCCTGGACGACCGCGTAGTTGTTGTACGGGCCACCGGAAGACGTGCAGGCTCCGAACGACACGACCCACTTCGGTTCGGCCATCTGCGCCCAGACGCGGTGCAGCACCGGTGCCAGGCGATGGGAGATCGTGCCGACCACCATCAGCAGATCCGACTGTCGCGGCGTGAAGCGCGGCAGGGCGGCACCAAAACGGTCGAGATCGAAGCGCGGTCCGGCGGCAGACATGAACTCCATGCCGCAGCAGGCGGTGACGAACGGGTAGGGGAAGAAGGAGTACTTGCGGCCCCACTGGACGGCCTCGGACAGCTTGGTGAGCAGGAAGCTCTCGCCGAAGGCGTCCGCGGGGTACAAGGGCTGACCCGTGGCGGACCGCAGGCGCGCCAGGAACCCCTCGTGACGAGCGGCAGTCGCCGCCTTCTCGGGTGTTGCCATCGTCTTCCCTCTCACAGCCTGTTCATCTAGCCAACGACTTCCCGAGCCACAATGCCGCCTGTCGGACTGCACCAGACAGCGCCGGTGAGCAAAACCAACTTACCATGCCATGCGTGTCGCATGGTCGCAACGGTGGGCAGCGCCACTTCGCCTAATTCAACTCAGCAGCACGGCTTCACCGGGAGGGATTCCTCAATGCTCACTGATCACCGCGCACCGATTGTCGACCAGCGCGAACGTGCCACTCCGCCCTCAGCACTGCAACGGGCTTATTGGAGCGATGCCGCCTGGCGCTGCAACTCCGGGAGCGTCTGGCGGATCGTGTCGGCGGCTTTGTCGTCCGGCGCCAATTGCAGGTAGCGCTCGAAGTCGCGCAGCGCGGCCGCGAAACATTCCAGACGCTGGTACAGGATGCCGCGGTCGCGCAGCTCGCGCGCCGTGTCGGGGGCCAGCAACAGGATGCGATCGACACAGGCCAAGGCGCGCAGCAGGTCGTGCTGTTCGACGTAGATCTGCTTGAGGTTGCTCAGCATGCGGGTGAGGATTTCACGCGGCCGCGCCGCTACCAACAGGCGTCGATCCAATTTGGTGTTGGGGCCGTAGATGGCGGCGAGGCGTTCGGCGCACTCATCCCGCGTAATGACCTTGCCGAAGAACGGATCGATGAGGATCTCTGGTGCACTCGCGTACTTCACCAGAAAATGCCCGGGGAAGCTGACGCCGTAGACCGGCAGGTCGAGGCGCTGTGCCACCCCGATGTACACGATGCTCAAGGCGATCGGGATCCCCGTGCGGCGATCCAAGACTTCGTTCAAGTAGCTGTTGCGCGCGTCGTAGTATTGGTCGTTGTTGCCGCGAAAGCGTTGCTCGACGAAGAGGAAATGATTCAGCCGCGTCACCTGCTCGGCGGGCGAGAGGCTCGGGCGCAGGCTGCTGCCGGCGGCCGCCGCCAGCGCGTCGAGCCGGCCCAGATAGTAGTCGACGTCGAGGGTCGGATATTCCTCCTGCGCGATCAGCAGGGCCGCTTCGGCGAGATCGAACTGATCCTCCGAACCGGCCACCAGGGCCGCGAGTTGTCGCCGCGCGTCACTCATCTACAAAGTGCTCTCGTCACTTGATGCGCATAACCTGGAGCGCCGACCGTTTGCAAGGGCCTGCGGCCGGCGTCTTTTCTATGCGACCGCTCCCCGTTGGGTCGCTATGGGGTGCTGTCGCGAGTTTCTTCCTGAGCACGTTGCGTTGAGCTCTCTGACGTTTGGAGCCTTCGTGCAGCGGTATGGCAAGGCGTGGGATGGAGGGAGGGAGTTGTTCCCCTCTCCCATTTTGGGAGTGGGGTCAGGGTTGAGGGTAGGTCGGTGAACGGCTGCATACGACCCGAGTGCGGTCATCTCGTTTTGCGGCATGCGGTGCTATGGGCGCGCGGAGTCGCGCAGTGCGTGCTCCAGCGCGGCCCCAACGCTTGCGTCGCACTCCCGCCTGCGCGCCTCCTCCAAGACGCGACGGGCGTCGCGCCCGCCGATCTCGCCCAGCGCCCAGGCGACGTGCGCACGCACCAGGGCCGACGAATCGTGCGCGAGCGCCTCACGCAGCGCGGGCACCGCCGCCGGGTTGTGCGTGTTGCCCAGGGCGACGGCGACATTGCGCACGAAGCCGTCGCGCTTGGCACGGCGGATGGCGCTGCCGGCAAAGCGTGCTTCGAAGCCCTCTGCGTCGAGGCGCAACAGATCCGGTAGGAACGGGAGCAACGCGGCGCTATCCGGCGGAGGATCGCGCTTCAGGAGCTTCTCGTTCCACGGGCAGACTTCTTGGCAGACGTCGCAGCCGAAGATCCAATTGCCGATCTGTGGCCTCAGGTTGATCGGGATGTCCCCGCGATGCTCGATGGTGAGGTAGGAGATGCACAAGCGCGCGTCCAGGATGTACCCGGGCTGCAGCGCCCGCGTGGGGCACAAATCGAGACAGCGGGTGCAGGTGCCGCAATGATCGGGGACCACGGGCTCCGGATCGAGCTCGAGATTGGTCAGGAGCTCGCCGAGGAAGAAGTAGGACCCTTCCTCGGTGTGCAGGATGTTGGTGTTCTTGCCGAACCACCCGACTCCACCGCCTGCCGCCCATTCTCGTTCGAGGATGGCGCCGGTGTCGACGTACGCGAGCGCCACCGCATCCGGGCAGAACGTCGTCAGTGCCGCCGCCAGCTCATCGAGCTTGTGTCGAACGATGCGATGGTAGTCGCCATCGAGCGCATATGCGGCGATCCTGCCGCGCAGCTCTGCCTGCCAGTCGAGCGGCGGCAGCGGCGGTGGCAGGTAGCGATAGCCAACCGTGATTACGCTGCGCGCCTGCCGCAGGATCAGTCGCGGATCGAGTCGCTTGGCGCGGCCGCGCTCCAGATATCCCATGCCGGCGGCATTGCCGTCGGCCAGCCACCGGTGCAGAAACGCCGCGTGCGGTACCGGCGTGATGCGCGCGAAGCCGCACAGTGGGAATCCAATCCGTTGCGCCGCCGCGCGAATCTGGTCCTTGAGCCCATCCATCGACATCACCTGAAGGAACAGACTAACCCCAAAATGAAAATAATGACCACAGAGGCACTGAGATCACTGAGGTTCGCCGCGGCGCATCGCCGCATGCATCGTCCGTCGGCAATTGACTCTCACGCAAGCGCTCCCATAGAGAACGGGCATGCCCGGCACCAGCTCGATGGTCGGCTCCGCTCCGGTCGATGACGCGGAAGGCCGTGTGCCGCCGCGATCGCTCCGCGGTGCCACCTGGGTGCCGGTGGCGGTCGCCGCCGTGGTCCTCGTTTCCTTTGCGCCGGTATTCAATTGCGAGTTCCTCAATTGGGATGACGATCTCAACTTCCTGAAGAACCCGAGCTATCGGGGCCTCTCGCCGGTGCACCTGCGCTGGATGTTGACGACCTTTCATAGCGGTCACTATCAGCCTTTGAGCTGGTTCACGCTCGGCGTCGACTACACCCTCTGGGGCATGCAGCCGCGCGGCTATCATCTGACCAACCTTGTCCTGCATATCGCCAATGCGTTGCTGGTGTACGCGCTGGCACTGACGCTCTTGCCGCGCGCGACGGTGCGCGCTCCGGCGCGGGGCGCCGCGCTGCCGCTGGCCGCCGCGGTGGCGGCGCTGTGCTTCGCCATTCACCCCTTGCGCGTCGAGTCCGTTGCCTGGGTGACCGAACGCCGCGACGTTTTGTCAGGGCTCTTCTTCTTGCTGACCGTCCTGGCGTATGTGCGCATGGTGGATGCACGTCCCGCGGGAGCGTGGCGTGCATGGTTGGCGTTGTCTCTCGGCTGCTTCGTGTTTTCGCTGTTGTCGAAGGCCTGGGGCATGACCCTGCCCATCGTGCTCGTGGTGCTCGATGTCTACCCGTTGCAGCGTCACGCCTCGCAAGGCGAGACGTGGCGACGCATCGTGGTCGAGAAAATTCCCTTCGTGATCATCGCCGGTGCCGCTATGGTGTTGGCCGCGCGGGCGCAGCTCGAAGTGGGCGAGATGCGCACGCTGGGACAGTACGGGGTGACGGCGCGGGTGATGCAAGCGGCGTACGGTCTGGTGTTCTACCTTTGGAAGACGGTCCTGCCCACGCACCTGTCGCCGCTGTACCTGTTACGGCCGGACTTCGACCCTACGGCTACGCCCTACGTCTGGTGTGCGGTCGCTGTTCTGTCGCTCACCTTCATCCTGATGTGGGCGCGGCGGCGGTGGCCGTGGGCATTGGCCGCCTGGATTTCTTTTGTCGTGATCCTCGCACCGGTTCTCGGCTTCGCCCAGAGCGGGCCACAGCTGGTTGCCGACCGTTACACGTATCTTGCGTGTCTGCCCGGAGCGCTACTCGCGGGCGCGGCGGTCTATCGGTTGCCGAGTTGTCGTCGGCCTGCGGGTGCCGTCGGGATCGCGGCCATCCTGCTTACGCTGGCCGCGCTGACCTTCCGGCAGGCGCAGATCTGGACGAATGGATTTACGCTGTGGGACTATGTCTTGCGCATCGATCCATCGAACTACGTCGCCAACGTGAATCGCGGCTGGCTGCAGCTCGAACGCGGTGACCTTGACGGCGCGCTCGGGTACTACGAAGCCGCCTTGCAAGCCAATCCGCGCTTTGCGTTTGCCTATCGCCATCGCGGCCTGCTGCGCCTCCGGCGGGGCGATCCGGCAGGTGCGATTGCCGACTACACCAGCGCCCTGGAGATCGACCCGACCAGCGATGAAGCATACTTCAACCGCGGGTTGGCTCGGCACGCGCAAGGCGATGACGCCGGCGCCATCGCGGACTATACCCGCGCCCAGCAGACGGCGACGCCCAACCCGTTTGCCTACAGCAACCGCGGGTTCCTGCGTCACAAGCAGGGAGATCTGACCGGGGCAATCGCCGACTATACGCGCGCGCTGGAGATTGATCCGACGAGCACCGTGACCTACTTCAACCGCGGGTTGGCGCGGCATGCGCTGGGAGACGCTGACGGTGCGATCAGCGATTACACCACCGCCGTGCAGACGCAGAACCCGAACCCGCAAGCCTACAGCAACCGTGGCTTGTTGCGCCGCGGACAAGGCAATCCCGCGGGAGCGATCGCCGATTTCGAAATGGCGCTGCACGTCGCTCCAGCGGCCTGGCCCAACCGAGCGCAAGTCGAAAAGGAATTGGCGCAGACGCGCGCGCAAGTCGGTGGCGGAAGCCCGTGAGCCCACGCGGTACCAAGCGCGAGTCCGGGGGCGGAGGCGCTGCGGCGTTTTGGCTGGGCTGCGGCGTTGCCGTTGCGGTGCTCATTGCTTTTGCGCCGGTCTGGAATTGTGAGTTCGTCAACTGGGACGACACCGAGAACTTCCTCAACAACACGCAGTATCGCGGCCTCTCGCTGACGCACTTGCGTTGGATGTTCACCACCGTTCATGGGGGTCCGTATCAACCGCTGAGCTGGCTGACGCTGGCGGTCGATCACGCGTTCTGGGGCATGCAGCCGCGTGGCTATCACGTGACGAATCTCGTCTTGCACGCCGCCAACGCCGTGCTGGTGTACGCGTTGGCGCTGGTGCTGCTCTCCTGGAATCAGGCGCCGGCAGCGCGCGGCACCTGGCTACCGGTCGCCGCTGCGGTCGTGGCCCTGGGCTTTGCCCTCCATCCCTTGCGTGTCGAGTCGGTCGCCTGGGTGACCGAAAGGCGCGATGTCCTCTCCCTCTTTTTCCTGTTGCTCACGGTCCTGGCGTATCTGCGCAGGGTGGACGCCCGTCCCGCGAAGGCATCGCGGAAGTGGCTCGCCTTGTCGCTTGGCTGCTTCGTCCTGTCGTTGCTGTCGAAGGCGTGGGGGATGACCCTCCCGGTCGTGCTGTTGATTCTGGATGCGTACCCCTTGCGCCGATTTACTTCGCAACGCGATACACCGTCGCGCATCGTTGCGGAGAAGCTCCCCTTCCTGGTGTTGGCAGGTGCCGCCATGGTGATCGCCGTGCGGGGACAGTTCGCCGCGGGCGAGATGCGGACGCTGGCGCAATACGGCATCATGGCCCGTACCATGCAGTCGGCGTATGGGCTGGTGTTCTACCTCTGGAAAACGCTCGTTCCGCTGAACTTGTCGCCGGTGTACCCGTTGCGGCCGGATTTCGACCCGACCGCTCCCTTCTATGTGCTTTGTGCGCTCGCGGTCGTGGCGACGACGCTCGTCTTGATCCGGCTGCGGCACCGCTGGCCGTGGGCCTTGAGCGCGTGGGCGGGCTATGTGGTGATCGCTTCGCCGGTGCTGGGCTTCGTGCAGAGCGGTCCCCAGATCGTCGCCGATCGCTACACGTATGTCGCCTGCTTGCCGTGGGCGCTGCTGGTTGGCGCGGCGCTGCTTCGGCTGGCGAGCGACCGGCGCCCGCCCGTTGTTGTGGTGTTGGCGGCGATCCTCGTGATGCTGGGGGCGTTGACCTTCCGGCAGACCCGGGTGTGGACGAACGGCTTCACGCTCTGGGACCATGCCCTGCACATCGATCCGACGAACTACGTGGCCAACGTGAATCGCGGCTGGTTGCAGATGCATCGTGGCGATCTCGACGGCGCGCTGGCGTACTATGATGCGGCCTTGCGCTCCAACCCGCGTTTCGCCGATGCCTACCGCAACCGCGGGTTCGTGCGTCACACGCGGGGAGACCTGCAGGGCGCGATTGCCGACTACACCACCTCGTTCGAGTTCGATCCAACGCATGCGATCACGTACTTCAACCGGGGACTGGCGCGGCACACTCTTGGCGATGCCGACGGCGCGATCGCCGACTACAGCATGGCGCTGCAGGCGCGTGCTCCCAACCCGCAAGCGTACAGCAACCGCGCCCAGTTGCGGCGCCAGCGCGGTGATCTCGCCGGCGCGACCGCAGACTTCGAAAAGGCTCTGCAGGTTGCCCCTTCCGACTGGCCCGCCCGGGGGCAAGTGGAGGACGATCTGCGCGCCGTCCGTGCGCAGCAGACCCGACCCGGGGCGGCGCCACATTGACTCCCGCCGCATCGCTCCCATACACAGCGGGCATGGCAGCACGCGGCCGCAGCGTCGCCGACGAGGGCCGGCCGGATGATTCCTGCGCGCCGGCCATGACTGGCGCGCTCGCGGCGCGCTCGGCTTGTCTCCCGTCATGGATCTGGTGGGGGATCGCCGTGGTGGTTCTCGTTTCCTTTTCCCCGGCGCTGCGGTGCGATTTCATCGTCAATTGGGACGACGACCGCAACCTCTTGAACAACGCGCAGTACCGCGGGCTCTCCCTGGCGCATCTCCGCTGGATGTTCACCACGTTCGACGGTGGTCACTACCAGCCGCTCAGTTGGATCACGCTGGCCATCGATTACACGCTGTGGGGGATGCAGCCGCACGGCTACCACGTCACGAACGTCATCTTGCATATGGCCAACGCGCTCTTGGTGTACGCGTTGGCACTGGCGCTGTTGCCGCGGGCGACGGCAGCGCCGGGCGGCGCCCCGCGTCCCATGGCCCTCGCCAGCGCCGCCGCCGTGGCGGCGCTGAGTTTCGCGATCCATCCGCTGCGCGTGGAATCCGTCGCGTGGGTGACCGAGCGTCGCGACGTGTTGTCCGCCTTCTTCCTGCTCTTGACTGTGCTGGCCTACCTGCGCATGGCGGACGCCCCGCGGGCGGCGGCCTCGCGCGTATGGCTCGCGGTGTCGCTCGGCTGTTTCGTTTTCTCGCTGCTGTCGAAGGCGTGGGGCATGACCCTCCCCGTCGTGCTCCTGGTGCTCGACGCATACCCATTGCGGCGGTTCCGCGCCGCGGGGAATCGCCGGCGCGATATCCTCCTCGAGAAGTTGCCGTTCCTCGCGCTCGCGGCTGCCGCCATGGTATTGGCAACCTTGGCGCAACTCACGGTGAGCGAGATGCGCACGCTGGGGCAGCACGGTGCGGCGGCGCGGCTCATGCAAGCGGCGTACGGCCTGCTGTTTTATCTCTGGAAGACGATCCTGCCGATCAACCTCTCGCCACTGTATCCGCTGCGACCGGATTTCGATCCGACCGCTGTTCCCTACCTGCTGTGCGGGCTTGCGGTTCTGGTGCTCACGCTCACCTTGATGTGGGGGTGGCGGCGGTGGCCGTGGGCACTGGCGGCGTGGACGTGTTACGGCGTGATCCTGTCGCCGGTTCTGGGTTTCCTGCAAACCGGTCCACAGCTGGTTGCCGATCGCTACACGTATCTTGCCTGCGTGCCATTGGCGCTGCTCGCGGGAGGGGCAGTTCATCACTTTCCCCGGCTGCGCAGTCTCTCCGCTGCCGCAGTTATCGCTACCATGCTGCTCACCCTTGCTTGCCTGACGTTTCGACAAACGCGGGTGTGGACCAATGCCTTCACGTTGTGGGATCATGCCTTGAGCGTCGACCGCTCGAACTATGTGGCCAACCTGAATCGCGGTTGGCTGGAGCTCCAGACCGGCGATATTCCGCGCGCCCTTGCGTATTACGATGCGGCGTTGCGGGATAATCCAACCTTTGCCATAGCGTACCGTGGCCGCGGGTATGCGCATCTCAAGCAGGGCGACCTGCACGGAGCGGTCGCCGACTACACCGCGTCGCTGCAGTGGGAGCCGGATGGCGCGACCTACCTCAACCGTGGCCTGGCGCGGCATGCCCTCGGCGATACCGAAGGCGCGCTTGCCGACTACAGCGCGTCGCTGCAACTGAACGGCGCGGACCCGCAAGCATACAACAACCGGGCAATCATCCGACGTGATCGCGGTGATCTCTCTGGCGCGATCAACGATTTCGAAAAAGCGCTGGAAGTCGCGCCGCCCGCGTGGCCATACCGCGCACAAACAGCAGACAACCTGAAGGAGACACAGGCGCTGGTCCGCGGCAGGAATCTCTGAGCAGCGGTCTCTCGAAACCGGTCGCGTTGATCCGTGTCGGAGACAGAACCACGAAGGCCACGAAATTCACGACGAAAAATGAAGGAGAAGGTCCCTGAATCCTCCCTTCGTGGTCTTCGTGGTGAAGATCTTGGACTCATGGCCAATTCACTCGGGCTCAGGAGTTCTGAACCTGTTGTCTGAGCGTCGGTTGTCTCAAAGTCTGTTGTCTCAATGTTTGGCACGTTCAGGCAACAGGCGATCGGCGGTTTCGTTCTCGCGTTGCGCGTCGTCCATCATGCCGTTGCGCGCATACGCGATGGCCAGCACGCGATGCGTGCGTGCATCGTCGGGGCCCCATTCGACGGCCTTGCGCGCATCCTCGAGCCCGTCGTGCCAGCGTCCCCAACCGAGTAACTGGCTGGAGCGCGCGGCGTAGCTCAGCGCCGTGGCCAGCGGCACAGCGAACCGCCCGCGATAGACCAGCGTGCCGCCGCCGATCACATCGATGGGCTGCGTGCGCGTGATCGCCTCGTACTCCGGCCCGGCCCACGGCGGCAGCGCCCAGACGCTGAGCAGGATCGTTCCCTCGATCTCCGGTGGGACCAGATCGACGAGCTGCTCGGTGACTTCCCACCCGAAGGCAGGCAGCTTGCGGCAGGTGTGGTACTGGCGCACCAGATCGGCCATTCCGAAGGCCGCTATCCAGCAATCCTGAATCCCGTTGGCTTGCAGATACGTTTCGACTTGCTTGAGACCTTGCCCCCAGTCAGCGTTCGAGTCCTGAAGCCACCGGTATGTATTCCGCGGCCCACCCCAGAAGTCGTTGGCAAAGGCGATGTAGTTCGGCGCAGTCCGAAATGCGGTGCCGGCGTGGTATAGCAACAGCGCAATCAACGCATAGAAAAACAGCCTGTGCCGTCGACTCCAGACACAGGCCCCGGCGGCGGCGATGACGATGAAGAACGGGTACACCGGCAAGATATGCCGCACGCCGATGTTGATCCCCGCCGTCAGGCTGATGGCGAAGTACGCGGCGGAGGGCACGATCAGAAAGAGCATCTCACGCGGGTGCTTGCGGTACAGCGCGCGCGTCAGCAAGCCCAGCGGCAGGAGGAGAAGGAGGGCGATGCTGCTCTTGATGACAAAGGCGATGGGAAAGTAGAACCACCGGCCGGTCGGGTAGACCTTCCCAAGCAGATACATCGGCCGCTGACTCGCGGCGAGCACGGCGGCGAGCCCAAACATGTATGCTTCGGGAAGGAGACCGGTCCTGTCGGTGAGCTCGACCAGGCGCTTCAAGGTGCCCTCCGACTTGGTCGAGGCGAACAGAACTGGAATCGACAGCCGCTTCTGTCCAACCCCGGGAAGCGCGTAGGGTCTCAGGCCATAGGTGCACCACAGGACTCCCACCGCCATGCATAGAATGGCCAGGGACGCGATCACCCCGTTGAACAGGCTGCGCGCTCGTGACGCAGGGCCACCCGGGGGTGTCCCGAAGAGCAGAATATCGGCGACGAGCAGGAGGAAGAGGAGAGGCAGGACGACTGCACCGGTGTGCTTCGCGGCCAAGAGCAGGCCAGCGGCGAGGCCCGTGAGCGCGAGTCGGAACAGCGTCGGCCGATGGCGATAACGATAGAGGGCGTAGACCGCGATGAACATGGTCGCGGCCAACGCCATATCCGTGGTGACCAGTGAGCCGTGCGCGATGAGCGTCGGCTCGAAGACGAAGAGTGCCAGCGCCACCACGGCTTCATCTCGACCAAAGAGCTCACGCGCCGCGAAAAACACCGCCAGTGCGAGGAGGACACTCATCGACGCCGCGGCGCCGCGGCTGACAACCAGGACCGGGTCGACGCCATTCTGCGCTAGGAACAGTGCGCCAGCGTGGAAGTTCTCCAGGTCGCCACCGATATGGTCGCCACAAGGTGTCGAGGGCGGGCTGGGCCGCGACCATTGCAAAGGCAGCGTGGCGAGCAGTTTCAGGAGTGGCGGGTGCTCGGGGTTGACGGTGTAGTCGCCGCATTGCCAGTAGCGGTAGCCCGCCAGGATGTGGACCGGCTCGTCACTGGTCGCACTGGTGCGCGTTGCGTGGATCCAGAGCTGCAGCATGAAGCAGCCCAGCAGCAGGGCCGGTGTCAGCACGCGCAGCAGGGGACGCGAGAACGAGAGGTTGTACGTCGATGCGCGTCCGGGCGTCCGGTCTGAATTCATCTGCGCGTCACCCGGAGGCTGTATCGTTGCTTCGGGTTCCGCGGCCCTTATGTTCCACGCCTGCCAACTTATCAAACCCGAGGTCGGGGTCACGCGTGCCCAGCAGCCTGTCGGACTTGGAAGTGCGCAGCGACCCAACGGGGAGCGGACCATAGAAGGGATGCCGACCGCAGGTCCTGTCGGACTTGGAAGTGTGCAGCGACCCAACGGGGAGCGGACCATAGAAGGGACGCCGACCGCAGGTCCTGTCGGACTTGGAAGTG
>Ga0265316_10000332_pt1 | contig 52832 bp, 43 predicted proteins | sample 4522metaG_FD_202092 | JGI IMG/M metagenome (GOLD analysis project Ga0265316, IMG submission 202092) | Rhizosphere microbial communities from Carex aquatilis grown in University of Washington, Seatle, WA, United States - 4-5-22 metaG | ecosystem: Host-associated > Plants > Roots > Rhizosphere >... | reverse complement strand
GGCGTGAGCTTTTTGGGGAAACGTGGTTTCACCCGGAAATCAAACTGCCGATTGCCGAGCTTGAACACGCCATGCCGCTTGTGGTTGTAGACCAGTGTGCGGTTGTATAGCTGCGTGGTACCCAGGCCTACTGCGTTGTATGCCGACGGCGAGAACACGAGGAAGTCACTGTCGCGAAGAAAGCTGCCAACCACCTCGGCATCCTCAGGCGGTACAGGCCCGAAGCTGGACACCCTCGGCACGTAGTACATGCCCTGCGCCAATTTCTTCACAAGCCCTTCGGCGACCAACTCACGCACGTGGCGGTCCACCGCATTGCTCATCTCTGCCAGATCCTCTCGCCGGTACACGCGCCCGGGGCGCAATGAGGCGGCCAGCCGTTCGGCGGCACCGCTTACCAGCATCTTTGATGGAGCAGGAACGCTTTCCACGATTGATTTCTCATTGAAATTTCATGCAATCTTAGGAGAAAATGGCGATCTTTGCAAGGCACCCAGCATCGCCGACCAAGCTGTGTGCGCCGAGGCGGCTACCGCGAGGGGAAATCGCTGTCGACATCCAGATGACCAGCGCTTCCCGACGAGATAATGCAGCCACCAGTTGGGAGCAGATGAGCACGTCGTCAAGCACGGACCATTTGGGTAGCTAAGTGGGTAGCTAGACGCAAAAATCAGCGAAACTCAGACAAAAACATCAATGAATTCAACGTACTAGAAAAATCATGAAACTCGCCACCTGGAACGTCAACTCCCTGTCCGTGCGCTTGCCCCAGTTGATCGAATGGCTGCAAGCCAATCCGGTCGATGCCCTGGTGCTGCAGGAGACCAAGCTCACCGACGACAAGTTCCCCCATGCCGAACTCGAAGCCATCGGCTACCACGCCCAATGGTTCGGCCAGCGCACCTACAACGGTGTCGCACTGCTCACGCGCGAGCCCCCCACGGACACCGTGCGCAACATTCCCGGCTTCGAGGACGAGCAGGCCCGCGTCATCGCTGGCACCGTGCCGCATGCCACGCTGGGCAGCGTTCGCGTCATCGGCGGCTACTTCCCCAACGGCCAGGCACCCGACAGCGACAAGTACGTCTACAAAATGGGCTGGCTGGAAGCGCTGCAGGTCTGGTTGAAAGACGAGCTGAGCCGCCACCCGCACCTGGTGCTGATGGGTGACTTCAACATCGCCCCCACCGACGATGACGTCTACGACCCGGTGGGCTGGCGCGACCAGATCCACTGCACCGTGCCCGAGCGCGAACACTTCCAGCGCTTGCTGGACCTGGGCCTGAGCGATGCCTTCCGCCTGCGCGAACAGGCACCGAAATCATGGAGCTGGTGGGACTACCGCAACCTGGCTTTCCGCAAGAACCAGGGCCTGCGCATCGACCACATCCTCGTGAGCGAAGCGCTCAAGCCGCGCGTCAGCGCCTGCGTGATCGACAAGGAAGCGCGCAAGGCGGAACGCCCCAGCGACCACGCCCCGGTCACCGTGACGCTGGGCTGAGCCGCCGCGCCCCAACCACGCCCCACCGCGCCCTCACCGCCTGCACGGTGCAGGCTCAGGGCTGCAACAGCTTGCGCACGGGCGCGGGCAGCCCCCAAGCGCTGAGGTCGGACACCGGGACCCAGCGCCCCTGCCGGGTGACGATGCTGCCTGTGCTGCGCGCAGCCGCTGCATCGGGCCCCTCGTGCCGCGCCTGCAAGGTCGGCGTCAGCACCGCAGCCTGGGCCTCGTCCAGCACCAGGCGACGCGGGTGCAACCACCAGTCGAGGTGCGTGAGCACGTGCTTGAGTCGGGGCTGGAGCTCCAGCGCCTCGGCCAGGGGCTCGCCCAGCAAGGCCGCCATCGACGCTTCGTCGTCCAGCAAAGGCAAGGTCCACAGGCCCGCCCACACGCCGGTGTCAGGCAGTTGCTCCAGCCAGACCTGCTCGCCATCTGGCGCTTGGCGCACCAGCCACAACCACCAGTGCTCGCGCGTGCTGCGCTTGAGCTTGCGCGTCTTCACCGGCAGGCGCTCGGGCTCGTCCGTCGTGCGGGCCACGCACAGCTCGGACCACGGGCAGGTCAGGCAAGCCGGCTTGCGCGGCGTGCACAGGGTGGCGCCCAGGTCCATGAGGCCCTGGGTGTAGGACGGCATGTCCTCGGTGCGTTCGGGCAGCACAGCCTGAGCGGCCTGCCACAACGCGCGCTCGTGGGCGGCCACGGAGAGGTCAGCCTCCCAGCCCAGCACACGCGCCAGCACGCGCTTGACGTTGCCGTCCATGATGGAGATGCGTTGGCCAAAGCAGAACGCCGCCACCGCCGCCGCCGTGGAGGGGCCGATGCCCGGCAAGGTCTGCAAGGCTTCGGCGTTGTCAGGGAACTGGCCGCCATGGTCGGCCACCACCGCCTGGGCGCAGCGGTGCAGGTTGCGGGCGCGGCTGTAGTAACCCAGCCCGCTCCACATCGCCAACACCTCGTCGAGCGGCGCGGCAGCCAGATCGGCCACCGCGGGGAAGCGCTGCAAAAAACGCTCGTAATAGCCCAGCACGGTGCTGACCTGCGTCTGCTGCAACATGATTTCCGACAGCCACACGCGGTAAGGGTCGCGCGTTTGTTGCCAGGGCAGGTGGTGACGCCCCTCAAGGCCTTGCCAGGCCACCAGGCGCTCGGCCAGCACAGGCTGGCGCTGCTGCGCGGCCTGCTGCAGCTCGGTGGCTGACGCGGTGCTCACTGCGCGGAAGCGGACAAGGACTCTGGCGCCCTTGCAGGTGCCGCCTCAGGCTCCGAGGCCAAAGACAGGTCCAGAGACAGCGCCTCCATGGCCGCCGCGCTCACAAGCCCTGCGGGCGCAGGCGATGCGTGCGCCGCTGTCTCGCCCACAGGTTCGCCTTCGGGCCACGCTTGCCTGGCCAGCTCCTCGACCAGGGTGCCCAGGCGGGTCTGCAGCTGCAGGGCGCGCTCGTCTTGCGCCTGCACTTCCTGCAAGCGCTTGTCGAGCTCACCCGACGCCGACTGGATGCGGTCCAGCGACTCGTAGCGGCGCTTGAAGTTGCGACGGCGCTCGCGCAGCTGGCTGTCCACCTGTGCCGATGCCGTCTTGTTCCACAGCTCGATGTCGTTGCTGACGGTCTCGAACACCACGCGCAAGCGCGAGATCAGCATGCGACGGAACTGTTCCTGGAAGCCCGGCTGTGCCAAGCGGAAGGCCTGGCTCAGGCCCAGGTACTGCACATAATTGCGCTCGATGAGGTGCAGGTCATCGGCATAGCGGCGCACGTTCAGGGGCGCATCGGCCGCCAGGCTGAAGCCGAACTCGGCGTTCAGCCGCGAGAACGAAGCCACCAGCATCGCATGGATTTCGTCGTTGCGCTGCTGGGCTTGCTCGATCAGGCTGCGCAGGCGCGTGCACAACTCAATGAAGGCGCGCCGGGCACCGATCGGCAGCCAGGAGCCCCCCAGCACCTGCTGCAGCACATCGACCTCCTGGCGCAGTCGCTCGGAAGAGAGGTCCTGCAGGGCACTGCGCAGCATGCGCGCGTGGATGCTGCGCATGGCGTGCAAGCGCGCCGTGCACTGCTCGAATTCGGTCGCTTCGGCCTGCACACGCTGGATCATCAGCTGAACCTTGCCCGCGCTTTTGCCGCGCAGTCCGCGCAACTCCAGGAGCTGGTCGGCGTACAGGCCGCGCATTTCGCCAAAGCGGCGCGTGAGCTGGCGCTGGAACTGGCGGGCACCACCCACGGCCGCCTCGGCGAGCTTGTCGCGGCGCTTGGCAGCAGGCCATCGGACAAGGCATCCTCGAAAGCGGCCAGGCGGCTGTCGCTCAAACCCGCCACATCGCCCTGCAGGCGCGCTGCCAAGGCCTGGCGCGCCGAGATGGGGAAAACGTGCTCGGTCGGGATCTCCAGCGTCTGCGCCACGCTCTCGCACTGGCGGGTGATGACCTGACGCACCTGGGCGGGCGTGCTCAGCGGGTCAGCCAGGGTGTCGATCTTGTTGAGGACGACGTAGCGGGCCAGCGCTGGCCCGCTGAGGTGGTCGCGCCAGATGTCGAGGTCGGACTTGGTGACGCCGGTGTCGGCCCCCAGGATGAACACCGTGGCATCGGCTTGGGGCAGCAGGCCCAGCGTCAGCTCGGGCTCGGTGCCGATGGCGTTCAGGCCAGGCGTGTCCAGGACCACCAGGCCGCGCTTGAGCAGCGGGTGCGGCAGGTTGATGCGGGCGTGGCGCCACACGGGCACCTCGACCAGGCCATCCGCAGACGGCGGAGGGTTGTCCTCGGGACGCTGCGGGTCCCAAAAGCCCAGTCGCTCGGCTTCTTCTGTGCTGACGCGGCGGGTGCGCATGACCTGGGCCAGCGCGTCTGCCATGGCGTCCGGGTCGGCCAACTCCAGGGTGTGCCAGGTCCAGGCCGAAGGCTGGGCGCGGTACTCCGCCAGCGAGGGCGCCTCCAGCCGCGTCTCGATGGGCAGCAGCGACAGGCCCACCGGGTCTTCGGCGTCATAGCCCAGCTCGACCGGGCACATCGTGGTGCGCCCCGCCGAGGCCGGCATCATGCGGCGGCCCTTGTCGGAGAAAAAGATGGCGTTGATGAGCTCCGACTTGCCGCGCGAGAACTCGGCCACGAAGGCCACCATCAGCTTCTCGCCCGACAACCTGCGCCGCATGGCCTCGAACCACTCCGCGGCAGCGTCGTCCAGCAGTTCATGCTCGCGTGCGAAACGCGCCAGGGCAGCCAGTTTGGCGTCCGTGCCGGCGCGCCATTGGCTGAAGGCGTCGAGGTGGCTGGCGAAGGTGGGGCTCATGGATGTCATCGTAGCGCAAGGGGGTGTTGCGGTTACATCTTCGTCCCCCCAGTTTGGGACAAAAGGTACATCTGTACCGGCACCTGCAATGAAGGGCGTCATCCGTGAGATGCCGCACAGACAGCAGCCGCACCGCCCATCACAACACCCCGTCACCACATTCCGTCACCGCTTCTGGCAATGCCCGCAGAAAAACGTCGAGCGCTGGGCTTGCACGATGCGCCGCACCGGCTGCCCACACGCACGGCAGCCCTCGCCCTCGCGGCCGTACACCTGCGTGGCCAACTGGAAGTGGCCTTGCGCGCCATGGGCATCGCGGAAGTCACGCAGGCTGGAGCCGCCGGCCTCCACCGCCTCCTGCAGCACCGCCCGCACCTCCTGCAGCAGGCGTGCCGCGCGCGGGCGGCTGAGTTTGCCTGCCGCCAGGCGCGGGTCGATGCGCGCACGGAACAAGGCCTCGCAAGCGTAGATGTTGCCCGCACCCACCACGATGTCGCCCGCCAGCAAGGCCTGCTTGATGGCCACCTGGCGACCGCGCAGCCCCGCATGGAACACCTCGGGGGTGAGCGCCTCGTCGAAAGGCTCGTGGCCAAGCCCTGCCAGCAACTTGCCCGGCAAGCCGGCGTCCATGGCCGGGCCCCAGACAACCGCGCCAAAGCGCCGCGGGTCGGTCAGGCGCAGCACGCCCCGGTCAGTGCCCAGTTCGAAATGGTCGTGGGGGCCCGGCTCGTCCGGCTGCCAGCGGAACGCCAACGAACCCGACATCCCCAGGTGGATGAGCAGGCCGCCAGAGAGATCAGGCTTCTGCTGCAACAACGGCATCGACGGCATCGCCAGAGGCAGCCACAGGTACTTGCCCCGGCGCTGCACCGCCCCCACCCGACAGCCGACCAGCTCTTCGCCGTCCAGTCCCAAAGGCCAGCGCAGCGGTTTGCCCATGTGCACGGACGTCACCGAGGCGCCCTCGATGCGGGTGGCAAAACTGCGACGCGTGACCTCGACTTCCGGCAATTCAGGCATGGGCGGATTATGGGTTGTCGCGACGTCCCTAGAATGGCATCAACACTTGGAGTTTCCATGCCTCGCTTTGCCGCCATGAACGCACCCCGCGCCACCCTGTCTGCCGTCGCGCTCGCGGCCATGGTCATCGGGCACGCCGCCTGGGCAGCCCCTGTGGCCAAGCCGGCAGCACCTGCCACGGCCGCCTCCACACCGGCTGCAGTGGCCCCTGAGGCACCTCGCGTGCCCGAGCAATCCAACCTCGACGGGCAATTGTTCTACCAGCTGCTGATCGCGGAAATCCAGGCCAACGGGGGCGATGCCGGCTCGGCCTACCAGCTCTACCTGGACGCTGCCAGGCGCCACCAAAGCGGCCAGCTCTACCAACGCGCCGTCGAGATCGCCCTGCGCGCCCGCGCGGGCGAGCAGGCCCTGTCGGCAGCCAAGGCCTGGCGCCAGGCCTTGCCGCAATCGCGCGATGCGGCCGAGTTCACCTCGCAGATCCTCATCGTGCTGGGCCGCCCCGGCGAGCTGGCCGCGCCGCTGCGCGCCCTCATCCAGTTGACACCCACGCCCCAACAACCCCAGGTGCTGGCCAACCTGCCGCGCAGCCTGGCCCGCCTGAGCGACCGGCAAGTGGCCGCCCAGGTCATCGACGAAGCCACCCAACCCTGGCGCCAGCCCCCGCTGGAGATGGCCGAAGCCTGGGCCGCATCCGGCGAAGCCTGGCTGATGGCCAAACAGTTCCCCAAGGCCATGGCCGCCACCCGCAAGGCCCTCGCCCTGCAGCCCGACCTGTTGATGGCCAATCTGCTGGCGACCGACATGATCGGACAGCAACCGGACGCAGAGGCCCTGGTCAAGCAACGCATGAGCCGCACCGACGTGCCGCCGCTGCTGAGACTGGCTTACGCGCGCCGACTGGCGTCCTCCCAGCGCTACGAAGAAGCGGCCACCCAGCTCGACGAACTGGTCAAGGTGCAGCCTGAGCAAACCGGTCACTGGATCCTGCTGGCAGCCGTGCGCCTCGAATTGCGCCAAGCCGATGCCGCCGAGGCCGCACTCAAACAGGTGCTGGCCCGCACCGAGCCGGCCGCCTCCACGCCCACGCCCACGCCCCCACAGCCTGCGCCGACCAGCAGCGCCACCTCGGCAGAAGCGGTGTCGGGTGACCTCAACCTCGACAAGGACCGCGAGCAGGCCTACCTGCTGCTGGCCCAGCTCGAGGACCTGCGCGGCAAACGCACCAACGCCCTCCAGTGGCTGGAACTGGCCGACCCGCGGCACGAAAAAATGGCCGTGCAAAGCCAGCGTGCTCGCCTGATGGCCCAGCAAGGCAAGGTGGCGGAGGCCCGTGCCCTGCTGCGCACCTTGCCCGAGTCTGAACCCCGCGATGCCATCACCAAGGCACAGGCCGAGGTGCAGTTGCTGCGCGACCTGGGTCAATTGCCCGAGGCCTACAAGGTGCTGGAGCAAACCAGCGCCCGCTTCCCGGACGACCACGAGCTGCAATACGACCAGGCCATGCTGGCCGAGAAGCTCAAACGTTTCAAAGACATGGAGCGCCTGCTGCGCCGCGTGATCGAACTCGCCCCGGACAACCCCAACGCCTACAACGCACTGGGCTACAGCCTGGCCGATCGCATGGTGCAACTCGACGAAGCACGCACCCTGGTCGAAAAGGCCGCGGCACTCAAGCCCGCCGACCCCTTCATCACCGACAGCCTGGGCTGGGTGGCCTTCCGCCAGGGCCGGTTGGACGATGCCGTCAAGCTCTTGCGCGAGGCCTACGCCGCCCGACCCGACACCGAGATCGGCGCCCACCTCGGCGAGGCCCTGTGGGCCCAAGGTCGCAAAGACGAGGCCCTGCGCGTGTGGCGGGAAAGCCAGACCCGCGACCGCGACAACGACACGCTCAAGGAAACCCTGCACCGCCTGGGGGCCGCCCTTTGAACCTGGCCTTGAGCCTGGCACCGACTGCGCGGTGGGTGCAACGCTCTGGCTGGGCGCTGGCCGTGGGCATGGCGTTGACGCTGGCCGGTTGCGCGAGCGCATGGCGCACGCCCAGCGCCGATGCCGCCATCGCCCCGACACCCGCCCCATCCAGCGCCAGCACCGCAGCCGACACGGTTGCTGCGGCGCCCACCCTGCCCCCACCCGCCGCCGCTGACATCGACCTGCAAGGCCAGATCAGCATCAAGCTCCTGGCGACAGACGATCTGCCCGCCAAGGGCGTCAGCCTTGGCTTTTTTTTCCAGGGCCAGCCCGATGCCGGCCGCCTCGATCTCATGACCCCATTGGGCAGCCAGATCGCACAGGTCGGCTGGAACCCCGCGGGCGCCTGGCTGCGCCGCGCAGGTGGCACCATCAGCAGCGACGCAGCGCCCGAATCCCGCTTCGGCAGCAACCTCTCCGCAGCCCCCTCCCCCGACGACGGGCTGGAGCGCTTCGAAAGAATCGGCGCCCTGAGTGAACGCGTGCTGGGCGAGGCCATCCCCTTGCAAACACTGGTCCACTGGATGCAGGGTCGCGCCGATCCACTGCGCCCCAGCACCGCAGCACCCGATGCCGGACTCGCCGCGGGCACGTTCACCCAGGACGGCTGGCTGATCGACACCCGCGAATGGCCCCGCCGCCTCCTGGCCTCCCGCCCTGCCGGCCCAGGTCTGCGTGGCATCCAGATCAAAGTCCACCTCGACCGCTGACGCCCCGCGTCAGCCCCCTGCCTGCACGCCGCCATGCCCAGCCTGCACAACCTCCCGGCCCCGGCCAAGCTCAACCTGTTCCTGCACGTCACGGGCCGGCGCGCCGACGGCTACCACCTGCTGCAGTCCGTCTTCGTCCTGCTGGACTGGCACGACACCCTGCACATCGACACCCGCGACGACGGGCAGCTGCTGCGCCACGACCTCAACGTCGCCCTACCGCCCGATGACCTCTGCCTGCGCGCCGCCCGGCTGCTGCAGCGCGACAGCGGCACCACGCTGGGCTGCGACATCCACATCCACAAGGCCGTGCCCTGGGGCGCCGGCCTGGGCGGCGGCAGCTCCGACGCCGCCACCGTGCTGCTGGCGCTGAACCGGCTCTGGGGCCTGGACTGGCCCGGCGAACGCCTCGAAGCCCTGGCCTTGCAACTCGGCGCCGACGTGCCCTTCTTCGTGCGTGGCCTGCCTGCCTGGGTGGAAGGCGTGGGCGAGCAAATCACGCCGATCGCCCTGCCGCCCGAGGTGCTGAACACCCCGCTGGCACTGCTCAAACCACCCGCGGCCATCCCGACTGCGGCCATTTTTGGCAGCCCGTTGCTCAAGCGCGACACGCCCCGTGCTACAGTCGCAGCCTTTCTTGCAGCGCCCAGGCGCCACGGTCACAACGACTTGCAGGAGCCGGCCCAGGCTTGGCGCGCACCGATGTCCTCCGATGAGGACGCGGCGCCACCAGACACCCAGGCCAGCGACGGCAGAGATGTGACCCACGCTTTGGGTGTCATGCAGGCTCGCTTCGGCAACAGCCGCATGACGGGATCTGGCAGCACAGTGTTCGCTTGGGTGGATGGCAACAACCCCCTCGACAGCACCTTGAGCGCCGACGACGTCACCGCACTGGCAGAAGCAGGCCCGCATGGAGGTCACTGGGTCGGTCGCGTGTGTCGCGTGCTGCCGCAGCATCCTTTGCTGGACTTGGCTCCCCGCACTGCGGCGTGAACAAGACAGCCGAAGATTTTGCGCAACAGCTTGCGAAATATTCAAAAAACTGGCTATACTGTGAGGCTCTGATCAAGAGCAGCTTACAAGGTAAGCGAAGCGCAGAAGATGGTGCTAAAACGGCAACATCAGACGCAATTCGAAGACCTGTGTAGGGGAGTCGCCAAGTTGGTAAAGGCATCGGATTTTGATTCCGACATGCGAGGGTTCGAGTCCTTCCTCCCCTGCCAAATTTCAGACGGTCCAGTCTGAGCGCCACGCGCACACCACAGTGTGCGATGCGCAAGAACTGACCGCCGCCTGCCCCAAGTCGGCCGCCATGGGCGATGTCCGCTGGCAAGCTCTGGCAAACGCCACAGCGGCTCTGGCCGCACCGGCCGCCAGACCTGCATGCCAGATTCGCTGAGGGGCACGGTGAAGGGCAGATGACTTTTTCAGCCATCACTGACACGCCCGCCATGCTTTCCGACACCGTACTGTTCACTGGCAACGCCAATCCGGCCCTCAGCCAGGAAATCGCCACCCACCTCGGCATTTCTCTGGGCCAGGCGGCCGTCGGTCGATTCTCGGACGGTGAAACCACGGTCGAAATCCAGCAGAACGTGCGCGGTCGCGAAGTGTTCGTGGTGCAGTCCACCTGCGCCCCGACCAACGACAACCTGATGGAACTGCTGATCATGGTCGACGCGCTCAAGCGCGCCTCGGCCCAGCGCATCACGGCCGTCATCCCCTACTTCGGTTACGCCCGCCAAGACCGCCGCCCGCGCTCCACCCGCGTGCCCATCTCGGCCCGCGTCGTGGCCGACCTGCTGGAAACCGTCGGCGTCAACCGCGTCCTGACCATGGACCTGCACGCCGACCAGATCCAGGGCTTCTTCAACATCCCCGTCGACAACATCTACGCCTCGCCGGTGCTGCTGTCCGACCTGCAGGCCAAGAAGTACGAAGACCTTGTGGTGGTGAGCCCCGACGTCGGTGGCGTGGTGCGCGCTCGCGCCCTGGCCAAGCAGCTGGGTTGCGACCTGGCCATCATCGACAAGCGCCGCCCCAAGGCCAATGTCTCCGAGGTGATGAACATCATCGGTGAGATCGACGGCCGCAACTGCGTGATCATGGACGACATGATCGACACCGCCGGCACCCTGGTGAAGGCCGCCGAAGTGCTGAAGGACCGTGGCGCCAAGAGCGTGTACGCCTACTGCACGCACGCCGTGTTCTCCGGCCCGGCCATCGAACGCATCAAGGCATCGCACCTCGACGAGGTCGTGATCACCAACACCATTCCGCTGAGCGAGACGGCCAAGGGCACGCCCAAGATCCGCCAGCTGAGCACCGCTTTCCTGTTTGCCGAAACCATCCGTCGCATCACCGACGGCGACTCGGTGACCTCCCTCTTCTCGGAACAGAACAACAACTTCTGATCCGGATGTCCTGGCCGGCCTCCTCAGGGGCTGGCTTTTCAAAGCGCCTGGTCGCGGGCGCTATACCCACTTGGAGCACTCCATGAAATTCACCGCTTTCGAGCGCAATCTGCAGGGGACCGGAGCGAGCCGCCGCCTGCGCATCTCTGGCAAGACCCCCGGCATCGTTTACGGCGCTGGCAAAGAGCCGAAAAACATCGAAGTCGACCACAACGCGCTGTACCACGCCATGCGCAAGGAAGCCTTCCACTCCTCCATCCTCGAGATGGAACTGGACGGCACGGTCGAGAAGGTCCTGCTGCGCGACTACCAGAAGCACCCGTTCAAGCAGATCGTGCTGCACGTGGACTTCCAGCGCGTGGACGCCACCACCCGCATCCACAAGAAGGTGCCCGTGCACTTCGTGGGCGAGGCTGATGCGCCAGCCGTCAAGCTGGACAAGTGCATCATCAACCACGTCACCACCGAACTGGAAATCGAGTGCCTGGCCGAGCAGCTGCCTGAGTTCCTGACGCTGGACCTGAGCAAGGCCGTCAAGGGCCAGTCTTTCGGCGTGGAAGACCTGGGCTTGGCTGCCCACATCAAGCTGGTGACGCACGGCCGCAAGGCCCCGACGCTGGCCACCGTGGTCGAGCCGGTGGAAGAGGTGATTGCCGCTCCCGTGGCCGCCGCCGAACCCGCCAAGGGCAAGAAGGGCAAGAAGTAATTCTTGCCAGATGGGCGCTGTGGCCATGCCGCAGTGCCCGCAGTCAAGCCCCGCTTTGGCGGGGCTTTTCTTTTGGTGCGTCCACTCCCGATAATCCACGCCATCATGATCAGACTGTTTGTTGGCCTGGGCAACCCAGGCGCCGAGTACGAAGACACGCGCCACAACGCCGGCTTTTGGTACATCGATGGCCTGGCGCGTCGCCTGGGCGTTTTCCTGCAACCTGACCGGGCATACCACGGCCTGGTCGCACGCGCCAACACGCCGCAGGGGCCGGTGTGGCTGCTGCAGCCCCAGACCTACATGAACCTGTCGGGCAAGTCGGTGTCTGCACTGGCCCGCTTCTTCAAGGTCAACCCCGACGAGGTGCTGGTAGCCCACGACGAGCTCGACCTGTTGCCGGGCCAGGTGAAGCTGAAAAAGGGCGGCGGCCATGCGGGGCACAACGGCCTGCGCGACATCCATGCGCAACTGGGCAGCCCGGACTACTGGCGCCTGCGGCTGGGCATCGGCCACCCGGGCGTCAAACACGAGGTCGCGGCCTTCGTGCTGCGCAAACCACCACAGGCCGAGCGCGAAGCCATCTTCAAATGCATCGACCAGTGCCTGGACGCCACCGAGGCATTCCTTCAAGGTGACATGGCCAAGGCCACGGCCACCGTGCACGCAGGCCCGCAAAGGCCCAAGCCAGCGCGCAAAGCGCCTGAAGCGCAGGCTGGCGTGCCAACTGAAGCCCCAAAGGGCGACCCCGCCTGACCCCCCAAAAATCAACTCAGAGAGGCCTTCACATGCACACACCCCCCTTGCGCGCACCCGCAGGCCTGACGGCGCTGGTGGCCGCCCTCTTGCTGAGCCAGGCAGCAGCGACGCTCGCCTCGGCGGCACCCAGCAACCCAACCCAAAAGGCCCACCGCTGCACCTCGGCACAAGGTGCGGTGAGCTACAGCCAACAGCCCTGTGGTGACGGGTCCATGGGCCGCCTGGTGGACGCGCAGGACGAGCGCACCGACGCGCAGCGTCAGCAGGCGCAAGCCAATCTGCGCAAAGACAAGGCCCTGGCGCACGACCAAGCTTGGCAAGCACGCCTGCAAGCCGACCACGCGGCACGGCAAAAGCCCAGCGACCTCAGCGGCAAGGTCAAGCCGGTGGCGGTTGGTCAGCGCGAGGTGGACCGCCGCGGCGTCCCCACGGAGCCGCTCACGCACAACCCCAAACAGTTCCGAACCAAGGCACCCCGCAAGGCTGCGCGCAGCGCGTCGTCGGCCGCCTGATCAAGTCAGGGTCAAGCCACCGACGGGCCGCCCACCGGCTCAGCGTCCAGCGCGTTGCGCTCACGCACCTGCGCGCGCGCCAGGGCCTGCAGGCCTTCGTACTTCATGAGCAACTGCTCGGGGGTCTCGGTGTGCAGCGGGTCCACCGGGATGCACTCCACAGGGCAGACCTGCACGCATTGCGGCTCGTCAAAGTGGCCCACGCATTCCGTGCATTTGGCGGGGTCGATCACATAGATGGTGTCGCCCATCGAGATCGCCTGGTTGGGGCACTCGGGCTCGCACACATCGCAGTTGATGCATTCGTCGGTGATCTTCAGGGACATGGCAGGCTTCGGTGCGCTCAGACCGCGCGTCGCGCCACACGGGCACTCAGTCGTTCGAGCACGCTGGGGGCCACGAACTTGGACACATCGCCGCCCAGCGAGGCGATTTCGCGCACGAAGGTGCCCGAGACAAACTGGTATTGATCGGACGGCGTGAGGAACACGGTCTCGACATCGGGCATGAGTTGGCGGTTCATGCCGGCCATCTGGAACTCGTACTCGAAGTCACTGACGGCGCGCAGGCCACGCACCACGACCTTGCCACCTTGGTTCACCACGAAGTCGCGCAGCAGACCAGAGAACGCGATGACCTCGACGTTCGGGTGCTCGCTGGCGAGCTCCTTGGCCATGTCCAGGCGCTCTTCCAGCGAGAACATGGTCTTCTTGTGATACCCGGCCGCCACGGCCACGATGAGCTTGCCGAACAACTGGCTGCCGCGCCGCATCAGGTCGGCATGGCCGAGGGTCATGGGGTCGAAGGTGCCGGGATAGACCGCGGTCAGCACGGGAGGCGTGTTCAAGCGAGGCTCCAAGGGAGGTGGGATCGGGCCTGGCTGGGCCGGTGCGCGCAATGCATTGCGCGATTCGCCGCCCAGTGTACGGCTCAGGCAGCCGACGGGGGTGAGGCCTCGGCGGCATCCACACGCTGGAGCAGGTGAAAGTGCACCGCACCGGCGTGGCCATGGCGGTGGCAGCGCAAGCCCAAAACGGCGTCGTCGCCCATGGCCTGGGGTGCCTCGACGTAAACCCAGCCACCTGGCGCCACACAGCGCACGGCCGCGGCCAGCGCTGGCTGGAAGAGCGCTTCGTCGAACGGCGGGTCCAGGAAGACCAGGTCGAAGGGCTGGGCGGTGGCTGTGGCTGTGGCGCTGAGGTTCGCGCCACCGGCCCTCGCCATCCATGCCAGGGCATCGGCCTGCACCACCTGCACCTGGGTGGCCTTCAGGCGCTGCACCACCTTGCGCAACGAGGTGGCCAACGTGGCATCCCGCTCCAGCAGCACGGCCGAGGCGCCACGCGATGCGGCTTCCAGGCCCAAAGCACCGCTGCCAGCGAAAGCATCGAGCACGCGCCAATCGCTGAGATCCTGGCCCAACCAGTTGAACAGGGTTTCGCGCACGCGAGAGGACGTCGGGCGCAGACCCGCAGCCACGGGCACCGGCAGCGGCGTGCGCTTCCACTGGCCGCCGATGATGCGGACTTCCTGTGCCGCGGTGCGCGCCACGGACTGGGCGGCTCGGACCTGGCGGTCGCGAACGTCGTCGGAAGGCTTCGGGGTCGTGCGGCGCATGGGGGACATCTGGAGGGTGGGCGGGATTGTACGAAGCCCCACGCCTACAATCCCAGCCATGTTCAGTTTCATCAAGAAAAAGCTCGGCTGGGGCAACGCACAGGACGGGAACCAGGCTTCGGTGGACCCGGCTCAGCCTGCAGCAGCGCCAGCGCCTGCAGCAGCGGAAAGGCCTGCCGCCGCACCTGAGGCCAAGCCCGAGGCCGTCCCGGTCGCGGCGGCGCCCTCCCCGGCCACGCCAGCGGCATCGACCACAGGAGCCGCTCCGGCGGGGGCGCCCAAAGTGCCCCCTGACACGGCCGCCCCAGCGACGCCCAGCGCGCCCGAGCGCCGCTCCTGGCTGGACAAGCTGCGCGCCGGCCTGCGCAAGACCGGCTCCAGCATCGCCCAGGTGTTCACGGGCACGCAGATCGACGATGTGCTCTATGAAGAGCTGGAAGAGGCCTTGTTGATGGCCGATGCCGGCGTGGCGGCCACCGAATTCCTGCTCACCGACCTCAAGCGCCGCGTGAAAGAAGCCAAATCCACGGACCCGGCCCAAGTCAAGGGCCTGCTGGTCGAGGCCATCACCGAGCTGCTGCAGCCGCTGGAAAAGGGCCTGGAAGTCGGCACGCACACGCCCACGGTCATCATGGTGGCCGGCGTCAACGGCGCCGGCAAAACCACGACCATTGGCAAACTCACGCGGCACCTGGCGGACGCCGGTCAGCGCGTGCTGCTGGCCGCCGCCGACACCTTCCGCGCCGCCGCGCGAGAGCAGCTGTTGGTCTGGGCCGACCGCAACCGCGTGGACATCGTCAGCCAGGAGGGTGGCGACCCCGCCGCTGTGACGTTTGACGCGGTGCAAGCAGGTCGGGCGCGCGGTTGTGACGTCGTCATTGCCGACACGGCAGGCCGCCTGGCCACGCAATTGCACCTGATGGAAGAGCTGCGCAAGGTCAAGCGCGTCATCGGCAAGGCCATGGACACCGCCCCGCACGAGGTGCTGCTGGTGGTCGATGGCAACACGGGCCAGAACGCGCTGTCGCAGGTCAAGGCCTTTGACGAGGCTTTGGGCCTCACGGGCCTGGTCGTCACCAAGCTGGACGGCACGGCCAAGGGCGGCGTGCTGGCAGCCATCGCGCTGTGGTCACGCCAACGCCACAGCCCGGTGCCGGTGTATTTCATCGGGGTGGGCGAAAAGCTGGAAGACCTGCAAACCTTCCAGGCCCGCGAGTTCGCCCAAGCGCTGCTGAGCTGAAGCCCAGAGCACGCTCAGACGCTCATACACGCTCGACGCTGCGTGCCCCCAGCGGCATGCGGCCCGAGTCACCCGCATCGAGGTCGTCGAACCACGTCGACGGCGGCGGGTCTTTGCGGTCGTGGTCGGCGCCTGTGGCAGCCCACCCGTCCATGGCCTCGTCTAGCACCACGTCGATGGCGCGCTCGTCCACCGACAGGCCGCGCAACTCGCCCGCGCTTTGCATGGACGCCACCACCGCAGCGGCTTCGGCATCGCGGCGCGCCAGATGGGCATCGGCGGCGCCCGCGTGTCCAGCGTTTTGCACCGCCGACCCCAAGATGGCTTCACGCGCCACCACCGGCCCGGGCAAAGCCCCTTCCAGCCACACGTGCACCGGGATGCGGGCACCTTGGAGCACACGGTCCATGCGGGCATGCCGCCGCTGGGCGCGCTCGTTTTCGCGCGACAGTGGCTGGCGCACTTCGACCACCGCCACCACCTGGGAAGAGGCATCGCAAACCACCAGGTCTGCACAGAGCGAGCCCACGCGGCGCAGCCATTCGCTGTAAGAGTTGCGCGTGGGCACCTTGATGAAGCGGGCCACCGGGACCTGGGCCAGCACAATGTGGTCGGGCAAGGCTTTGCGCAGCACGTGGTAGGCATCGCGTTCAGAGGTGGTCAGCACGCGGGTGGACAGGGGTTCCCAGTCCATCAAGGTGTCGAGTTGCTCGTCGCTCATGGGCTTGCTGCGCGGCTTGCGGCGCAGTGCCTCACGGTCCCCGCGTGCATCTCGGGCATCACGCGCGCCACGGCCATCGCCCCCCGATGAACTGCCGCGGCTGTCGCCTGGGGAGGCAGGCGCCTGCGACTGGCGGTTGCGAACCCACCACCATGCCCCTGCCAGGCCGGCAGTGCTCATGCCCGCCAACAGCACGGGCCAGTTTGACACCACATCCATCTTCGGGCCTCTTTGAAACGCATCGACCACAGAACCGTGCGGGTGCAGCCACCCGCTTGACGCTGTTTTCGGCGCTGGGAGGCCCCGCTGAAGCGCCTGCATCGAGGCGCTACAACAGTCACACACGCTAACAGGTGGCGTGCGCCCTGTGGGGCGGGAGTGTGTCCGGCTGTATCGACCGGCCGCTCAGCGGCCCATGCCGGGCATGCCCTTCATGCCGCCCATGCGCTTCATCATCTTCATCAGGCCCCCGCCACGCATCTTCTTCATCATGGTCTGCATCTGCTCAAACTGGTTGAGCATGCGGTTGACCTCCTGGATCTGCACGCCCGCACCGGCGGCGATGCGGCGCTTGCGGCTGGCCTTGCTCTTGCCGTCCATCAGCAGCGAGGGCTGGCGGCGCTCCTTGGCCGTCATCGCGCAGATGATGCCCTCCATGCGGCGCATGTCGCGCTCGGCCTTGCCCATGTCGGCCTGACCGGCTTTGGAGGCCAGCTCGGTGGGCAGCTTGTCGATGAGGCCCGACAGGCCGCCCATCTTCTTCATCTGGCTGATCTGGGACAGGAAGTCGTTGAAGTCGAAATCGACGCCGGACTTGACCTTCTCGGCCAGCTTTTGCGCGGCCTCGATGTCCACGCCCTTCTGGACTTCCTCGACCAGGGCCACGATGTCGCCCATGCCCAGCACGCGACCGGCATGGCGTTCGGCATCGAACACTTCCAAGCCATCGATTTTCTCTGAGACACCGGCGAACTTGATGGGCACGCCGGTGATCTGGCGCACCGACAGCGCCGCACCACCGCGCGAATCGCCGTCCAGCTTGGTCAGCACCACGCCCGTCAGGGGCAGCGCGTCCTTGAAGGCCTTGGCGGTGTTGACCGCGTCCTGGCCCTGCATGGCGTCCACCACGAACAGCGTTTCCACCGGCTTGAGCAGCGCGTGCAGCTCCTTGATTTCGGCCATCAGCACTTCGTCGATGGCGAGGCGACCGGCCGTGTCGAACAGCAGCACGTCGAAATAATGGCGCTTGGCGTGGTCGATGGCTGCCAGGGCGATGTCGCGCGGCTTCTGCTCAGGCGTGGACGGGAACCACTCGGCGCCCGCCTGGGCCGTCACCGTCTTGAGCTGCTCGATGGCGGCTGGGCGGTAGACGTCGGCCGAGACTGTCAGCACCTTCTTCTTGCGCTTTTCGATCAGGTGCTTGGCCAGCTTGGCCGTGGTCGTTGTTTTGCCGGCGCCTTGCAGACCGGCCATCAGGATGATGGCGGGCGGCTGCACGGCCAGGTCGATGTCGGCGATGCCCTCGCCCATCGTCGCGGCCAGCTCCTTCTGGACGATGCTGACCAGCACCTGGCCGGGCGTCAGCGAAGACACCACCTCGGCGCCCAGGGATTTCTCCTTGACGCGGGCGATGAAGTCACGCACCACAGGCAAGGCCACATCGGCCTCCAGCAAGGCCATGCGGACCTCACGCAACATGTCTTGCACGTTGGATTCAGTGATGCGCGACTGGCCGCGCATGGTTTTGACCAGGCGACTGAGGCGTTCGGTGAGGTTGGAGGCCATGGATGAAGCGCGGAGCTCTCGTAAACTGATCGCATGATTTTATCGCCCACCTTCTGGCCCAGCGGCGTCGCCGTCGCGGCTTATGCGCTGGCCACGCTCTGGCCCGCACGTTCTGCGGACGCCAGCACCGTCGATCGGGCCGTTCGCGGCGCCCTGCTGCTGGGCTGGCTGGCCCAGGGTGTGGCCATCGCGCTGGACGTGCTGTCGCTGGACAGCCCCTTGCCAGGCGCACGTTTCGGCTTCGCCCCAGCGTTGTCTGTGACCGCCTGGCTGGTGCTGGCCGTCTACGCCGTCGAAAGCCGCCGCCTGGGCCTGCCCGGTCTGCGACGCAGCCTGGCGTTGCTGTCCCTCGGGGCGGTGGTGCTGGCCTGGCGTTTCCCTGGGCAAGCCTACGTGAGCGCCGGCAGCGCCTGGGCACCCTTGCACTGGCTGACGGGTTTTGCGTCGTATGGCCTGATCGGTGCGGCGCTGCTGCACGCGGCCCTGCTGCAGCACGCCGAGCGGCGCCTGCGCGCAGGTTCGGGCACGGCGTCTGGCCAGATCCCGTCGGGTGTGCGGCCCAAGGGCCAGGCCCTGGGCATGCCCTTGCTGCGGCTGGAGTCGCTCACGCTGCGCTTCGTGGCCGCGGGTTTCGCCATGCTGAGCCTGACGCTGCTGCTTGGGGCGATGTTCGCGCCCTGGCGCTGGGACCACAAAACGGTGTTCTCCGTGTTGTCCTGGGCGGTGTTCGCCACGCTGCTGGTGGGGCGCGCGCGTTTCGGTTGGCGTGGCCGTCAGGCCATCCGCTGGCTGGTCGCGGGCTCGACGCTGTTGCTGCTGGCCTACGTGGGCTCGCGCTTCGTGCTGGAGGTCATCCTGCACCGACCGGTGGCAGCGTGATGGGAGCCCTCTTGAAATACCTGCTGTTGGCCCTGGTGGTGCTTTGGTTGCTGTACTCCCCGGCGGTGCGCGGCCGCTTGCGCGGTCAGCCTCGGCACAAGGCCGACAGCGGCAAGCCCACCAAGGGCGCCCCGCCCCCTCAGCCCGCCCAGGCAGGCCGCATCGAGCCTTGCGCGCACTGTGGCGTCCACCTGCCGGTGTCCGAAGCCTTGCACGACATCGGCGGGCGCGTGTACTGCAGCGAAGCACACCGACTGGCCGGCCCCCGCGACTGAGCCATGCCCACCCGCACACCTCCGACATCGCCACCACCGCAGGCGCCAGCTGGCCTTGATGACAGCGCCCCACGCACGGGGCACAACGGCACCAACGGCACCGACTCCTGGTTCGGTGGCCCGTGGATGGACGAGCCCGCAGGGGTGCCCCAAGCCGTCAGGCCCTCCGACGCCACCACGCCCTACTTCTTCCGCGTTTACCGCGCCTTCCTGACGGCGCGGGCCACCCTGGCCCTGATGCTGCTTTTGTTGCTGGGCGCCCTGTGGGGCATGGGCACGCGTGCCCCCCCCTGGGTGTGGGGCATGGCGCTGGGCTACGCCGCCCTGGCATGCGCGGTATGGTGGCTGCCCAGCCAGCGCCGGCGGGCATCCGACCAGCAGCTCAGCCTGCGCCCCCGCCAGGCCCTGGCCAGCGTCGGTGTGGACCTGGTCTTCTTCGCCGTCCTGCACTACCTGACCGGTAACAGCTTCAACACGCAGGCCCTGCTGGTGCTGCCCGTGCTGATGGCCGCGGTGCTGATGCCGCGCATCATGGCCCTGGGCACGGCCGCAGCCGCCACCCTCAACCTGCTGGGTGCGGCCTGGGTGCAGGCGCAGGACGCCGGCGCCATGACCACCCTGATGACGCAGGCCGGCCTGACCGGTGTGGGCCTCTTCGTCATCGCCGTCCTGGCCAACGAACTGGCCATCCGCCTGGCCCGCGAAGAGCGCAGCGCACGCGGCAGCATGGAGCTGGCGCGCCAGCAGGCCGAGCTCAACCGGCTCGTCATCGAGGAAATGAGCGAAGGCGTGATGGTGGTGGACCGCCAGGGACGCGTGCGCACCGCCAACCCGGCCGCGCGACGCTTGCTGTCGGCCCGCAACCAAGCGCCAGCCGCGCCTTTTCAGTTGCGCGGCGTGCCGGCCTGGGCCCCTTTGGTGCAGGCCATCGAGCACGGCCTGAACCGCCCCCTGCAGGCCGAAGGCGGTCAGGAGATCAGGCTGCGCTTTGACGACCACAGCTTGCGCGACCTGCGCCTGCGCGTGCGCTTCACACGCGGCCACCCCGGTCAGCCCGACCATGCCCGCGAAGAGATGTGCGTGATGCTGCTCGAAGACCTGCGCACCGTGCGGGCTCGCCAGCGCCAGGACAAGCTCGCGGCCATGGGCCGCATGTCGGCGGGCATCGCACATGAAATCCGCAACCCGCTGGCGGCCATCGCCCAGGCCAACGCCCTGATGGCCGAAGATGCCACCCAGCCCGATGCCCACCCCGCCCAGGCGCGCCTGACCCAGATGGTCAGCGACAACGTCGCACGCCTCAAGCACATCGTCGATGACATCCTCGCCGTCGCGCCAGGCCTGCGCCCGCCCGCGCCGCTCATCGACCCGGTGGAAACGGTCATGGCCATTTGCAACGAATGGCGCTCGGCCCAGGGCCTGCCAGCCGGCGAAGACAGCCTGCTGGACATCGACCTGGGCGGAGTGCCCCGCGCGCCGACCACCCCCAAAGTGCGCTTCGAACCCGAGCACCTGCAGCGCGTGCTCGTCAACCTGCTGGACAACGCCTTGCGCTACCAGTCTGGCCAGCCCGGCGCCCTCCTCGTCATGCTGCGCTGGCTGCCGGGTGGCGCAGCGGGTGGCGTGCTGATGCTGTCCGTGGCCAACGACGGCGAAGCCATGTCGGCCGACACCGAGCGCTCCCTGTTCGAGCCCTTCTTCTCCACGAGCAGCCGTGGCACCGGGCTGGGCCTGTATATTTGCCGAGAGTTGTGCGAGCGCCATGGCGCCAGCATCGACTACCGCCAGCACCCGCCCAGCTTGCGTCACCGCAACGAGTTCTTCCTGACGATGCCCGTGGAGCAGACCGGAGCTGCCGCCTACGCCCCATGACCTCTCCCACTGCCCACCGCCTGCTGGTCGTCGACGACGAGCCCGACCTGCGCACGCTCTACGAGCTGACCCTGCTGCGAGAGGGCTACGACCTGGAAACCGCCGCCTGCGTCGAAGACGCCTGGCAGTTGCTGCAGGAGCGCAGCTACAGCGTGCTCATCACCGACATGCGCATGCCCGACGGCACCGGCCTGGACCTGCTGCGCCGCCTGGAAGCCGCTGGCCGCACCGAGAAAACCATTGTCATCACCGCCTACGGCTCGGCGGAGAATGCGGTGAGCGCCCTCAAGGCCGGCGCCTACGACTACCTCACCAAGCCGGTGGACCTCAAGCAGTTCCGCGCCGTCGTGGCCTCGGCACTGCGTGACGCGGAGGCCCAATCGCTGATGGTGCGCGAGCCTGCATCGGCCCCCTTGGGCCTGCCAGTGCCGGCCACCGCGGCTGCCAGCCCCCCCGATGCCAAGGCCGCCGCACACACGCCGCCCAGTGCCCTGTCCAAGCTCGCCGGTCACAGCGGCGCCATGCAGGAAGTCCGTGTGCTGATCGACAAGGTCGCGCGCAGCATGGCCCCAGTGCTGGTCTGGGGCGAGTCCGGCACCGGCAAGGAACTGGTCGCACGCGCCATCCACGACGTCAGCAGCCGCCACGGCCGCCCCTTCGTGGCCGTCAACTGCAGCGCCATCCCCGAACAACTGCTGGAAGCCGAGTTCTTCGGCTACCGCAAAGGCGCGTTCACCGGCGCCTCCGAAGACCGCGAGGGTTTCTTCCAGGCAGCCCACGGCGGCACCCTCTTCCTCGATGAGATCGGCGACCTGCCCCTGGCCATGCAGTCCAAGCTGCTGCGCGCCATCCAGGAGCGCAGCGTGCGCGCGGTCGGCGCCACGGCCGAAGTGCCCGTCGATGTCCGCATCGTCAGTGCCACCCACAAGGACCTGCAGGCCGAAGTCGCCGCCCAGCACTTCCGCCAGGACTTGTACTACCGCCTCAACGTCATCCAGATCAGCCTGCCGCCGCTGCGCGAGCGCCTGGAGGATTTGCCCATCCTCTGCCAGCGCATCCTGGCGCGCATCGCCACCGATTCGGGCCTGCCCACCGCACCGGCCTTGAGCACCGATGCCTTGTCCGCGCTGATGCACCAGCGCTTTGCGGGCAACGTCCGCGAGCTGGAGAACATGCTGCACCGCGCCGTGGCCCTGAGCGGCCACCCCACGCTGGAGCCCCAGGACCTGGGCGTCGGCACCTGGGTGCCTGGCCTGCATGCGGCACACGCAGCGCACGAGGCCTTCCCCACTGACGCATCGACCACTGCGCCACTCACCACCTCGCTTGCGGTGTCGCCGGCAACCCTCCACGCCACGCCATCCGACACGTCGCCGCCGGCGGCCACCCAGCTGCCCCGCGACCTCGTCTCTCACCTTGACGAAGTCGAGCGCCACATCCTCGTGCAGGCGCTGGAAAAACACCGACTCAACCGCACGGCCGCGGGTGCCAGCCTGGGGCTGTCGCTGCGCCAGATGCGCTACCGCATGGCCCGCCTGGGGGTGCAGGTCACCGAGCAAGGCGTGCTGCTGGGCGAACGCTGCGAACCCGATGTCGATACCGACTGAGCCCCAATCGCCGTCGCACGGCGACGCTTGGCAAGGCGGCTGGCACAGCCAGGCCACACGCGTGCCCTCGCCCAACTTCGGTCCGCGTCCGGACGGCATCGCCATCGACCTGGCCGTGGTGCACGCCATCAGCCTGCCGCCAGGCCAGTACGGTGGCGACCACATCGAGCGCCTGTTCACCAACACGCTCGACTGGGACGCCCACCCCTACTTCGACCTCATCCGCGGTGCCGAGGTCTCGGCGCATTTCGTCATCCGGCGCGACGGCGAATTGCTGCAATTCGTCTCGGTGCTGGACCGCGCCTGGCATGCCGGGCGCTCGCACTGGCAGGGCCGCGACAACTGCAACGATTTCAGCGTCGGCATCGAGCTCGAAGGGCTGGAACACACCCCCTTCGAGGCCGCGCAGTACGAGGCCCTGACGCGCCTGCTGCGCGACCTCGCCGGAGCCTGGCCGATTGCCCAGGCCGTTGGACACGAGCACATCGCCCCCGGCCGCAAGCAAGACCCCGGCAAGGCCTTCGACTGGCCCCTGCTGGCGCGCCTGACCGGGTGGCCTGCGGAGCACTTTCCGCCTTCGGCGTTGTTGGATTCCGGCAGCTGAATCAGCGCTTTCCCGAGTTTTTGACGGGACGCGCTTGCCGCCCTCCAAAAGGACGCTATAGTCGCCCCCAGACACTATGGGTAGTGCTTCACAGCCACCCAAACACCAGATATAGTGTTCTGAGTCATTGGCGCCAGGTCACCCCAGGCGCCTCGCACAGCCTGAACTCAGTCCGAACCAGCTCAAACCCCAGCCCGCACCCAGGCAGCACCCCAGCCAGTTTTTGCCGGCGCCACGCCCAGCGCAAAAGCTTGCTTCTCAGGAAGGCCATCCCATGCAAACGTCCACGCCCAGCACCCTGTCGCCCAACCCATCTGCGTTCACTGGCACCGCCTCCGATGCGGCCCAGCAACCGCGTCAGTCGGCCTACGCCGCCTACCAGATCATCCGACGCAACGGTGCGGTCGTCTCGTTCGAACCCAGCAAGATCGCCGTCGCCCTGATGAAGGCTTTCCTGGCCGTGCACGGCACCCAGGGCGCCGCCTCGGCTTCGGTGCGCGAAACCGTCGACGGCTTGACCGAAGCCGTCGTGCGCGGCCTGCTGCGCTCGCGTCCGGGCGGCGGCACCTTCCACATCGAAGACATCCAGGACCAGGTCGAACTCGGCCTGATGCGCGGCGGCCACCATGAAATCGCCCGCGCCTACGTGCTCTACCGTGAGCGCCGCACGCAAGAGCGCGCCAAGCAGGCCACCGAGCAGCAAGTCGCCGCACCGGCCCTGACGGTCATCGACCGTGGCCAGCGCGTGCCCCTGGACAGCGCCGCCCTCCAAGCCCTGATCGAGACCTCGTGCGAAGGCCTGGGCGCCGACGTGCAAGCCGGCCCGATCTTCGCTGAAACCCAGCGCAACCTGTACGACGGCGTCGCCATCGACGAGGTCTACAAGGCCGCCATCCTGGCCGCCCGCACCCGCATCGAGCACGACCCGGCATACACCCGCGCCACCGCTCGCCTGCTGATGCACACCATCCGCCGCGAAATCCTGGGCGAAGAAGTCACGCACGCCGAAATGGCCACGCGCTACGCCGACTACTTCCCCACCTTCATCAAGAAGGGCATCGAAGCCGAACTGCTGGACGAAAAGCTCGGCCAGTTCGACCTGGCACGTCTGGGTGCGGCACTGAAGTACGAGCGCGACCTGAACTTCGACTACCTCGGCCTGCAGACCCTGTACGACCGCTACTTCCTGCACGTGCGTGAAACCCGCATCGAAATGCCCCAGGCATTCTTCATGCGCGTCGCCATGGGTCTGTCGCTCAATGAAATCGACCGCGAAGCACGCGCCATCGAGTTCTACGAGCTGCTGTCGTCCTTCGACTTCATGTCGTCCACCCCGACGCTGTTCAACGCCGGCACCCGCCGCTCGCAACTGTCATCGTGCTACCTGACGACCGTGCCCGATGACCTCGACGGCATCTACGAAGCCATCAAGGAAAACGCCCTGCTGTCGAAGTTCGCTGGCGGTCTGGGCAACGACTGGACCCCGGTGCGCGCACTCGGCTCGCACATCAAGGGCACCAACGGCAAGTCGCAAGGCGTCGTGCCCTTCCTGAAGGTGGTCAACGACACGGCCGTGGCCGTGAACCAGGGTGGCAAGCGCAAGGGCGCTGTCTGCGCCTACCTGGAATCGTGGCACCTGGACGTCGAGGAATTCCTGGAGCTGCGCAAGAACACCGGTGACGACCGCCGTCGCACCCACGACATGAACACGGCCAACTGGATCCCCGACCTGTTCATGAAGCGCGTCATGGAAGGCGGCGAGTGGACCCTGTTCTCGCCCGCCTCCTGCCCCGACCTGCACGACACCTTCGGCCAAGAGTTCGAGCAGATCTACACCGCCTACGAGGCCAAGGCCGACCGTGGCGAGATCAAGCCCTTCAAGCGCGTGAAGGCCACCGACCTGTGGCGCCGCATGCTGTCGATGCTGTTCGAAACCGGCCACCCCTGGATCACGTTCAAGGATCCTTGCAACGTCCGCTCGCCGCAGCAGCACGTCGGCGTGGTGCACTCCTCGAACCTGTGCACCGAAATCACGCTGAACACCAACGGCGGTGAAATCGCGGTGTGCAACCTGGGCTCGGTCAACCTGGCCCAGCACATCAAGGACGGCGCCATCGACCAGGAGAAGGTCAAGAAGACGGTGAAGACGGCGATGCGCATGCTCGACAACGTCATCGACATCAACTACTACGCCGTCAAGAAGGCACGCGACTCCAACCTGCGCCACCGCCCCGTGGGCCTGGGCATCATGGGCTTCCAGGACGCGCTCTACCAACTGCGTGTGCCCTACGCCAGTCAGGCCGCCGTCGAGTTCGCCGACCGCTCAATGGAAGCCATCTGTTACCACGCCTACTGGGCCTCGACCGTGCTGGCCGAAGAGCGCGGCCGCTACAGCAGCTACCGCGGCTCGCTGTGGGACCGCGGCATCCTCCCGCTGGACTCCGTGAAGCTGCTGGCCGAACAGCGCGGCGGCTACATCGAAGTCGACAACAGCGCCACGCTGGACTGGGATGCCCTGCGCGCCCGCATCGCCCAGTTCGGCATGCGCAACTCCAACTGCGTGGCCATCGCCCCGACCGCAACCATCTCCAACATCATCGGCGTGGACGCGTCCATCGAGCCCTGCTTCGGCAACCTCTCGGTGAAGTCCAACCTCTCGGGCGAGTTCACCGTGGTCAACGAGTACCTGGTGCGCGACCTCAAGAAGCTGGGCCTGTGGGACGACGTGATGGTCATGGACCTCAAGCACTTCGACGGCTCGCTGCGCCGCATCGACCGCGTGCCCGAAGAGCTCAAGGCCCTGTACGCCACGGCCTTTGAGGTCGAACCGGTGTGGCTGGTCGAAGCCGCATCGCGTCGCCAGAAGTGGATCGACCAGGCCCAGTCGCTGAACATCTACATGGCCGGCGCATCGGGCAAGAAGCTCGATGAAACCTACAAGCTCGCATGGGTGCGTGGCCTCAAGACCACCTACTACCTGCGCACCGTGGGCGCCACGCACGCCGAGAAGTCCACCGTGTCTCGCGGTCAACTCAACGCTGTGTCCAACATGGCCGGTGGCGGCGTGAACGCTGCTTCGGCAGCACCTGTGGAAGCCGCACCGAGCGTGTCTGCTGCTGACATCGAAGCTGCCGCACTGCCCGCGACCGACATGAAGTTCTGCTCCATCGACAACCCTGACTGCGAAGCCTGCCAGTGACGTCACGATGAGCCCGAAACCCGCATGCCATCGGCCTTTCAAGGCGATGGCATGTGGTGTGATGCGATGCACGAAGGCTGCGATCACACCGATGCGCAGCCTTCATTCGATGCAAGCCCGCAACAACCAAGGGCTCTCGATGTCAAGAAGTGCTTGGTGTTTTTAACAACACCCTTCCATAATCCGATCCAATAGGAAGTTCACCATGCTGGTCTGGGAAGACGAATCGTCCACCTCCTCTTCAATGCCTCCTGCTTCCGTGCAAAACGCCCACAGCGCAGCACGGAACACGCCGTCGTCACCGATCGCTGAGCAGATGACCCAAGGCATGACGCAAGGCTTGCAGCCGAGCACCATCGGCGCTGCACCTGCCGCTGCCCGCCGTGTCAACGCGGCCGACAAGCGCATCATCAACGGCCAGACCGACGTCAACCAGTTGGTGCCGTTCAAGTACAAGTGGGCTTGGGAAAAATACCTCGCCACCTGCGCCAACCACTGGATGCCCCAAGAGGTCAACATGTCTCGCGACATCGCCCTCTGGAAAGATCCCAACGGCCTGACGGAAGACGAGCGCCGCATCATCAAGCGCAACCTCGGCTTCTTTGTCACCGCCGACTCGCTCGCGGCCAACAACATCGTGCTGGGCACCTACCGCCACATCACGGCGCCCGAGTGCCGCCAGTTCCTGCTGCGCCAGGCATTTGAAGAGGCCATCCACACCCACGCCTACCAATACATCGTGGAGTCGTTGGGCCTGGACGAGTCCGAGATCTTCAACGCCTACAACGAAGTCCAGTCCATCCGCGACAAGGACGAGTTCCTGATCCCATTCATCGAAGCGATCATGGACCCTAACTTCAACACGGGCACGCCCGAAAACGACCAGCGCCTGCTCAAGTCGCTCATCGTGTTCGCCTGCCTGATGGAAGGCCTGTTCTTCTACGTTGGCTTCACGCAGATCCTCGCCCTGGGCCGTCAGAACAAGATGACCGGTGCCGCCGAGCAGTACCAGTACATCCTGCGCGACGAGTCCATGCACTGCAACTTCGGCATCGACCTGATCAACCAGCTCAAGCTGGAGAACCCGCACCTGTGGACGGCCGAATTCAAGGCCGAAATCAAGGCGCTGTTCCTCAAGGCCGTCGAGCTGGAATACCGCTATGCCGAAGACACCATGCCGCGCGGCGTGCTGGGCCTGAACGCCTCGATGTTCAAGGGCTACCTGCGCTACATCGCCAACCGCCGCGCCACCCAGATCGGCCTGGAGGAGCTCTTCCCCAACGAAGAGAACCCCTTCCCCTGGATGAGCGAAATGATTGACCTGAAGAAGGAACGCAACTTCTTCGAAACCCGCGTCATTGAATACCAGTCGGGCGGCGCCCTGTCCTGGGATTGATCCTTGATCGGCCACAAAGAGCAGACGGGATTCCCCAGGGCATGCGCCTCCGGCCCACCCCATTCACCACACCGCGTCCAGATCCTAGGGGGCGTCGGGTGGTGGATGCCTGTGTTGCGTGCTGCAGCACAGCGCTCTTTGTAACTTGATCAAGGAGATACGTATGGCAACTGCGAAAAAAGTGGCGCCCAAGAAGGCAGCCCCGGCCAAGAAGGTCGCTGTGAAGAAAGCTGCACCCGCCGCCAAGAAGGCTGCAGTGAAGAAGGCCGCGCCCGCCAAGAAGGTCGCTGTGAAAAAGGCCGCTGTGAAGAAGGCCGCGCCCGCCAAAAAGGCAGCAGCCGTCAAGAAGGCAGCTCCTGCAGCCAAGAAGGCCGCAGTGAAGAAGGCAGCCCCCGCCAAGAAGGCCGCACCCGCTGCCAAGAAGGCTGCAGCCATCAAGAAGGCCCCGGCCAAGAAGGCTGCCGTCGTCAAGAAGGCCGCTGCGGTCAAGAAGCCGGCCACCAAGCCGGCTGCAAAGCCCGCCGCCAAGCCAGCAGCCAAGAAGGCCGCTGCCAAGAAGCCTGCCGCTTCCAAGCCTGCCCCTGCGAAGAAGGCCTCGGCCCCCGCTGCCAAGACCACGCTGAGCCCGCAAGCCGCCTGGCCTTTCCCGACGGGCAACAAGCCCTGATGCAGCGCGTCCGCCTTGGTGGACGCTCGGCACCCCAACCCGGCTTCGGCCGGGTTTTTTCATGGCCCCGCAGCGCGCGCAGGGCACTCAACCCGTATCGCAAAATCCCGTACCGGACTGCGACATGGCAAACCACAAGTGGCATGGGCGACAGCACAGCCCCCTCAATCAGGCGCTAGCCCGCGGGCAAGGCCCTCGGTAAAGTCAGTTGCAGGTTGTCGATGTATCGCCCCGATGGCAACCGCATGCTGTCACCCGGGGCCCAGGAGACGACCATGTCCGCCGAACGCCAAATTGAACCGACCGCCGCCCAGGTGGCCGAGATGCAGACGGCGCTGTTCAACCTGAGAGACGGTCTGATGCGCTTGAAGATGTCCCTGCTGGAACTCGCCAGCATGACGGACGAAGAAGGCCAGCGTCTGGCCGCCGCAGAAACGCAAGCCCTGATGGCGCGACTGCGCGCCTGAGGCTGAGCTGCAAACCCCAGCGCCCCTCGACAGGGGCCCGAGCATGCACCACTCAGAACCACATGCGCTGCAGCATCTTCTGACGGTCCACGAACTGGTGTTTGAGCGCACCCAGCACGTGCAAGGCGAACAGCACGTAAAACCCATCGGCCAGCCACTCGTGCATGTCGCCGAAGAGCGCATGCAACTGCTCCTTGAGCTCAGGCGCCAAGTCCATGATGAAGCCGATGCGCGGCCAGGGCACCATGCCGAACAGGCTCATCGGGTGCGTGGCTGCATCCTTCCAAGCGGAATCGTGCAGCCAACCCGACAGGGGCATGGCCAACAGCAGCGCATACAGGCCGATGTGCCCCAGTTTCGCGGCCAGGCGCTCCCAGGGCGCCAGCTCGTCGAGCGCCGGCGGGCGGTGACCCAGGCGCCACAACAGGCGCAGCACGAACAAACCCATCACCGTGATCCCGATCGACTTGTGGGTGTCAATGGCCAGGCGCACACGCTCGTCCGGCAGTTCATCGACAATCCAGATCAGGACGATGTTGCCCAGCATCAGGACCGCCATGACCCAATGCAAGGCAATGGCCATGCCGCTGTAACGATTGTTTGGCTGAGATGACATCCTGACACGACCTTGTCTGATGCAGGCGCGATGAGGCCTGCTTAGACTGCAAGCATACCGAATCCGCGTGGCAGCCTTTCTCTTGCCATGTCTCCCAACTCTGTCACCATGAACGCCAGGCTGCCATCCACCCTCACTGAGGCTTTGCTCAGGAACTCGCCGCGCTTCAGCCGCCCAGGCACCCCTTGGCAGGCCGTCGCGGTGCATGGCAGCGTGCTGCTGCTGTGGGCCCTGCTGCTGTGGGCGGCCTTCCATCAACACAGTGCGCTCGCCTGGTCGGTGGGCGTGGTCTATGCCGCATACGACACGGCCTTGCTCCTGTTCGTGGCCTGGCAGACCCGCGACCTGCGCAGGGCCATGGCAGCCCCTTGCGCGAACGACAGCTGCACGGCCCCGGCCAGCGCAGCCAGTCTGGGCGTCATCGTGGCCGCGCACAACGAGGCGGCGGTGCTGCCCGTCACCCTGCAAGCCCTGCTGACCCAGACCGATCGCCCTGACCAAATCATCATCGCGGACGATGGCTCCAGCGATGGCACGGCCGAGTTACTGGCCCGCCAGTACGGCCTGGTGGCGCCCCCACCGGGATGCCTGAGCAGCGAGAGCGCGACGCACAACGGCCTGTTCTGGCTGCGGCTACCGCACGGTGGCAAGGCGCGCGCGCTCAATGCGGCCTTGCAACTGGCACACACCGACACGGTCATGACCGTGGACGCCGACACACTGCTCGACGCGGGTGCCGTGGCGGCGGTCCGCCAAGCCTTCCAGCGCGAGACAGCACTCGTGGCCGCCACAGGCGTCATCACCCCGGTGTGCGGCGACAGCCTGTCTGGCCGCATCATGGAAGGCTTCCAGACCTACGAATACATCCGCAATTTCCTGTCTCGCCACGCCTGGTCACGCTTCAACAGCCTGCTGCTCGTCTCAGGCGCCTTTGCGGCCTTCCGGCGGGAAGCCGTGGTGCAAGTGGGCGGATTCGACCCGGACTGCCTGGTCGAAGACTACGAGCTCATCCACCGCCTGCACCGACATGCCCAAGCGCGCGACCTGCACTGGACGGTGCGCGTGCTGCCTCGGGCACAGGCTCGCACAGAGGCACCGAGCACGCTGATGGCCTTCCTGCGCCAGCGCCGACGCTGGTTCGGTGGCTTCCTGCAAACACAGTATTGGTACCGCGACATGGTCGGCAACCCAGCACACGGCAAGCTCGGCACGCGCATGCTGCCGGTCAAGGCGGCCGACACCCTCCAGCCGCTGTACGGCATCACCGCCTTCCTGCTGCTGCTGGGCTTCCTGTGTGCGGGACGCTTCAGCGTGGTCCTGCCGGCGCTCAGCGTCATCGGCGTCAAAACCTTCATCGACCTGATCTACCACCTCTGGTCGGTGCGCCTGTACCGGCAATGGGTGGGCGATACCCGGCGCGGCAGCTTCTTGCAAGCCCTGGCCGCAGCCCTGGCAGAACCCTTCACCTTCCAATTGCTGCGCCACACCGCCGCTGCCTGGGGCTGGTGGTCGGTGCTGAGCGGAAAGTCGCAGTGGGGGGTGCAGGTGAGGCACGGGCTGGCCTCGGCCTCGCGCATGCCTTAAGCTACTGGGTTGGGCGAAACCTTCGCCAGCACCCATTCAGCACCCCATGGCACAGTACGTTTTCACCATGAACCGCGTCGGGAAGATCGTTCCCCCGAAGCGTCAGATCCTCAAGGACATCACCCTCAGCTTCTTCCCGGGCGCCAAGATCGGCGTGCTGGGCGTGAACGGCTCGGGCAAGTCCACTTTCCTGAAGATCATGGCAGGCGTGGACAAGGACATCGAGGGCGAAGCCGTCCCGATGCCCGGCATCAAGATCGGTTACCTGCCCCAAGAACCGCAGATGAACCCGGATCAGACGGTGCGCGAAGCCGTCGAAGAGGGCATCGGCGGCGTGCTGGCTGCCAAGAAGCGCCTGGACGAGGTCTATGCCGCTTACGCCGAAGAAGACGCTGACTTCGATGCCCTGGCCGCCGAACAAGGTGAGCTGGAAGCCATCATCGCAGCCGGTGGCTCCGAGAACACCGACCTGCAACTGGAGCTCGCCGCCGACGCCCTGCGCCTGCCTGCCTGGGACGCCGTGATCGGCAACCTCTCGGGTGGTGAAAAGCGCCGCGTGGCCCTGTGCCGCCTGCTGCTGTCCAAGCCCGACATGCTGCTGCTCGACGAACCCACCAACCACTTGGACGCCGAATCGGTGGACTGGCTGGAACAGTTCCTCAGCCGTTTCTCCGGCACCGTGGTGGCCATCACCCACGATCGCTACTTCCTGGACAACGCCGCCGAGTGGATCCTCGAACTGGACCGCGGCGCCGGCCACCCCTACAAGGGCAACTACTCCGACTGGCTGGACGCCAAGGGCAAGCGCCTGGAGCAGGAACAGAAGACCGAAGACGCTCGTGCCAAGGCCTTGAAGGTCGAACTGGAATGGGTGCGCAAGAACGCCAAGGGGCGCCAAGCCAAGAGCAAGGCCCGCCTGGCCCGCTTCGAAGAACTGAGCGACGTCGAATACCAGAAGCGCAACGAGACGAACGAGATCTTCATTCCCGTGGCCGAGCGCCTGGGCAACGAAGTCATCGAGTTCAAGAACGTCACCAAGTCCTTCGGTGACCGCTGCCTGATCGACAACCTGAGCTTCAAGGTGCCCGCGGGCGCCATCGTCGGCATCATCGGCCCCAACGGCGCCGGCAAGTCGACGCTGTTCCGCATGATCCAGGGCGTCGAGACGCCGGACAGCGGTGAAGTCGTCATCGGCAAGACCGCGCAACTGGCCTTCGTCGACCAGAGCCGCGAAGGCCTGGCCGCCGACAAAACCGTGTGGCAGGACGTCTCTGGCGGCCTGGACAACATCATCGTCGGCAAGTTCGTCATGCCTTCGCGCGCCTACATCGGCCGCTTCAACTTCAAGGGCAACGACCAGCAAAAGCTGGTGGGCAACCTGTCGGGTGGTGAGCGCGGCCGTCTGCACCTGGCCAAGACCCTGGCACAGGGCGGCAACGTGCTGATGCTGGACGAACCCTCCAACGATCTGGACGTCGAAACCCTGCGCGCCCTGGAAGACGCCCTGCTGGAGTTCGCTGGCTCGGCCATGATCATCTCCCACGACCGCTGGTTCCTCGACCGCATCTGCACACACATCCTCGCGTGCGAAGGGGATTCGCAGTGGTTCTTCTTTGACGGCAACTACCAGGAGTACGAAGCCGACAAGAAGAAGCGCCTGGGCGAAGAGGGTGCGCGTCCGAAGCGTGTGCGCTTCAAGCCGATCCGCTGATCGCACCCACGCTCCCCTCCAGCCCGCTGTCAGCGGGCTTTTTTCTGACAACTCCACCCCAAGGGGGGCTGCCCCCCGAAAACGGCGGGCTCACAATCGGTCACTTCGGGGGCTATCCCTAATGGGGACACCCGGGTGGCGCAGGTGGTCACAGCTAGAATTTCCCGAGCACCTTGGGTGCAAGCCGCACCCCACACACACAAACACGATTCTTGCTGGAGACACTAGATGATCGCTCGGATGACACGCTTGCTCACCGCCACCGCATTGGCCGCTTCGGCCCTGGCCATGGGCGGCTGCGCCTTGATCGAATCGAACGTGAGCGGCACCACCCTCTCCATCCTGGAAGACGGCTTCACGCCGCCCACACTGCAAATCGGTGACGTCGACATGGTGTGCGGTTTCGCCACGGTCAACACACCGTTGGTGGGCGCTGCCCGCAACTTCTACGGCGACCCTTCGCTGATGGAAACCGTGTTGCTGTCCTCGGCCGGTGTGTGCTCCGAGAACCAGGCACTGAACGAGGAAATGCGCTACCTGCGCGCCTCGCGCGAGAAGCGCTCCGACGAGGCTCTGGACGCCCGCATCGCCCAGAAGCGCCTGCTGGCCTTGTCCGCTGACCGTCAGTACACCGCCTTCATGCGCATGAAGACCAAGCTGGAGCAAAAGTACTTCTTCAAGTACGGCACCAACTGCCCGGCCTTCAAGCGTGACTTCGACGAAATGGTCTACCTGCTGGGTTCGGTGGCCGGCCTGCAGGCCATGCAGAACGACATCGCCGCCCAACAGACCGTGGGCGTGCCCACCGACACCGCACCGCTGGTCGAGCGCGCCATGGGCTGCCTGGACAACGCCAAGTGGTGGGGCACTCCGCAGGCCGCACGCGCTGTGGTCTGGAGCATCATCCCCGGCGGTGCCGATGGCAAGGACGTCAAGGGCACCTTCGACGCCAACATGACCCTGGCCGAAGCCAAGGGCGTGCGCCTGCCCCACGTGATGGCCGCCGTCGCCGCCCAGTCGTCCGACGACCAACCCCGCCTGCGCGAAGTCATCAAGCGCTTCGGCACGGCCAAGGACTTCAAAGTCAACAAGGACTACCGCCTGATCGACGCCATCGCCCAAGCCCAGCTGCAGAACATTTCTGACCGCATGTGGACCCAGGCCACTGGCACCCGCACGCCCATCAATTCGCTGGGCAAGTTCTGGGACGACAAGGCCGGCGCCGACATCGATGCCGACAGCTTCCTGAAATGATCCCCGCTGGCGGGGAGCCTGTCACCAGACATCCCCACCAACCGGATTCGGGAATTCCCTTCCCCCGCTTGTGTGGTAGAGGGTTTACCTGAGGACACACGTATCCAGATATAGTTACAACAAGAAGTTCCAGACCGCTTTGGCGGTCATGAGAACCGCCACACCAGTTGGCACAGCCGAGGGCTCTTGCACGTCAAGGCCCTTGTGTTTTTTGCACCGAGGAGACTTCATGAAGTTGGTCAATACGATGGGCAAGATCGGCACCGCTGTGCTGATTTCGACGGGACTTGCTGCCACGGCGCAGGCAGGTCAAAAGGTGTGCGTGTATGACTTGTTGGGCACGTCAGGCGACCTGTTCAACATGGCCAAGGACTATGTGGTCGCCATGCAGAAGCACGGTGCCACCGTCGAGCTCAAGGGCTACACCGACGAACGCGTTGCCTCGGAAGATTTCCGCACCGGTCAATGCGACGGCCTGATCGCCACCGCTTTCCGCACCCGCCAGTTCAACGCCGTGGCCGGCTCCATCGACACCCTGGGTGCCACCACCATCGTCAAGGATGGCAAGATCGACATCGCTGACAGCTACGAGGTCGTGCGCAAGGTCATCCAGACCTACACCGCACCGCAGGCCGCCAAGCTGATGGTCGAAGGCAACTACGAAGTCGGCGGCATCATCCCCCTGGGCGCGGCCTACCCCGTGGTCAACGACCGCAAGATCAACACCGTCGAAGCCCTGGCCGGCAAGCGCATCGCCTCGTTCGACTACGACAAGGCCCAGGCCGTGATGATCCAACGCATCGGCGCGCAGCCGGTGTCGGCCGACATCACCAACTTCTCGACCAAGTTCAACAACGGCACGGTGGACATGATCGCTGCGCCGACCATGGCCTACAAACCGCTGGAGCTGTACAAGGGCATTGGCAAGAACGGCGCCATCGCACGCTTCCCTATCCTGATCCTGACCTACCAGGTCATCCTCAACAAGACCAAGTTCCCCGACGGTTTTGGCGAGCATTCGCGCCAGTACTGGCTGGGCCAGTTCGACCGCGCGATGCAACTGATCCGCCAGGCCGATGCCAGCGTCCCGCCGGGCACCTGGATGGACCTGACCCCGGAAAACTCCTACAAGTACACGCTGATGCTGCGCGAATCGCGCATCGACATTGCCCAGAAGGGCATGTACGACAAGCGTGGCCTGAAGGTCATCAAGAAGATCCGTTGCAGCGTGAACCCGGGCGATCCGGAATGCGCGACCAAGTCCGAAGAAGACTGGAAGTGACCTCCTGACGCAGCAGGGGGGGCGGCTCGCCGCCCTCCTGCACGCCCCCTTTCCTGAAGGCTTGCCTGCCCAGGCATCCTGTTCCCTGACGCCCCATGAACACCCCTCCCTCCCGCCAGATCCTGGGCCGGACCTTCTCAGAATGGTTCTCCAGTCTCCCCGTTTTCGCCCTGCTGCTGCTGACCCTGATCATCGGCACCGGTGAAATGGTCCACGGCCAGCTGCTCAAGCTGGGTGAGTCCATGTTCGGTGACCCGTCGGCGCAAGTGCAGTACTTCATGCTGCGCGCCGAGCCGTCCAAGCCCGAGTGCAACCCCAAAATCGACATCGACGCCGAGGTGGCCAAGCAGTCGGCTGCCGCACCGGCCAAGGCCGGTGGCGATGACATCGACGACCTCTTCGGTGACCAGAAGGCCGGCGACCCGGCCGTGGTGCGCAAGGCCGTCGAGCAGGCGCAGCAGATCTGCAAATTCAAGCACGACTTGTACGAGAAGGTCTTGCAGCATCAGACACCCCAGGTCAAGGCCTATCGCACGCTGGAAACTAGCTTCTTCGGCCTGTTCCAGATCGGCACGGACAACCGCTCGCTGATCCTGCTGCTGATGGTGGCGATTGCCGCCGTGACCACCACACTGGGTTTCCACCACATTGGCATCCGCCCCGGCCACTACACCAAGGACTACCTGCTGCAATCGGCGTCCCAGGTGGTGTCGTCTGGCCTGCTGCTGTACTCGACGGTGCGCTACTACCAGATCCTCAATGGCTCCGGGGTGCCGGTGGAGCACCCGCTGCTGCACTACATCTGGATGGCGCTGTTCGCCACCCTGCTGGTGATCAACCTCAAGCGGGTGGTCATGCCGGTGAAGTCGTCCTTTGGTGAAGGCGACTGGACGGGCGCGCTCCTGTCGATCCCGCTGTATGCGCAGATGGCCACCGTCGCCGGCGTGTATTTCCTGATCAAGGGCCACGACGCAGGCCTGGCGATCTACATCAACCAGCTGATGGAGCTGCCCAGCATCTTCATGAACCTGGGCCTGTTCATCTGGTCGGGCATGCTGCTCAAGCAGAGCCGCATCGTGGACCTGTTCATGAACATCCTGCGCCCCTGGAGCCTGTCGCCCCAGATGCTCACCTACATCATCCTGATCGCAGCAGCCTGGGCCACGGCCTACACCGGCGCTTCGGGCGTGTTCGTGATCGCCGCGGGCGGCATCATCTACCACGAGGTGCGCGCCTCGGGTGGCTCGCGCCAGTTCGCACTGGCCGCCACCGCCATGTCGGGCTCGCTGGGCGTGGTCTTGCGCCCCTGCCTGCTGGTCGTGCTGATCGCTGCGCTGAACAAGCAGGTGACGACCTCTGGCCTGTACCACTGGGGCTTCTATGTCTTCCTGCTGACCTCGACGCTGTTCTTCCTGGCCTCGCAGATGCTGCGCACCCAGAAGGCCAACATCGAGTCGCCGGCCGTGGCCATCCCGGCCATGCTGCGCCAGATTGTGCCGACCATCCCCTACCTGATCGTGGTGGCCGTGGTGGTTTGGTTGTACGAGTTCCTGCTGGAAACCAAGCTCAACGAGATCACTGCACCGACCATCATGCCGGTCATCCTGCTGATCATCCTCGTCTACGACAAGATGACCAACAAGGGCAAGGCCGAGCTGACGCCGGACTACGCCAGCCACCGTCAGGATGGCGTGGAGAAGTCGATCCGCTACGCGACCAACGAGACCATCGGCCACATCGGCGCCCTGTTGAGCCTGATGACGCTGTCGCTGGCCATGGGTGGTGTGATCGAGCGTTCGGAACTCATGGGCTTCTTCCCCAAGGTCTTCGAGAACCACTGGACCGCCATGACCTTCCTGGTCGTGACCAAGGTGCTGCTGGGCATGATCATGGACCCGTTCGGCGCCGTGGTGCTGGTCTCGGGCACGCTGGCCCCGATCGCCTATGCCAACAACATCGACCCGCTGCACTTCTGGATGATGGTGCTGGTGGCCTTCGAGCTGGGTTACCTGCTGCCCCCGGTGGCCATCAACCAGCTGCTGACCCGTCAGGTGATCGGCGAAGAAGAGGTGACCTTGGCCGACAGCGAGGTCAAGCACCTGGGCTTCTACCGCCGCTACGAGCGCTGGATCCTGCCGCTGGTGGTGATGACCATCGGCCTGGCGGTGGTGTCGTACGCGCCGCTGGCGGTGCACGACTTCCCCGAGCTCAAGGCCATCGCGGACTGGTTCCCCAAACCTCCGCAGTGACGTGACAGGGTGGCCCGAACGAGGGCCACCTCCGCCACAACAGCCCGGCTGATGCCACACGCGTCAGCCGGGTTTTTTCATGGGCGATCGCGCTGCTTCACGCGCCACCACGATGGTATGTTCCAAGCCATGAGTCCGTTTTCGTTCCTGCGCTGGCGTGAGCGCACCCCCCGCCTCCTTCGCATGACCAGCTTGAGCTTCGGCTGTGCACTCGCCTTGCAGGCGTGCAGCAGCCTGGCGCCGCCGAGCGCCCCCGCAGGGACAGGCGCCAACGGTGCCGCGCCTGGTGCGGGGCAGCCGGGCCAGGCCCCACCGTTCGAGCTCATCGTCAAGGGTGCAGAGCGGCAGGCTGGCTTGCTGCCCATCTGGAAGCGCCAGGACAAGCTCTGGATCGAGCTGTCGCCACAGGTGTTGGGCAAGCCCTTGTTCCTGTCGCCCAAACTGGCCACCGGCATTGGCGAAGCCGGGCTGCTGGGCGGCCTGATGCAGAGCCGCTACGCCCAGGTCGGCAGGCCGCAGTGGGTGGAGTTCCGCAAGGTGCAGCAACAGGTGCAGCTGGTGGCGGTCAACTCGGCCTACACCGCGGCCAGCGGCACACCCCAGGCCAAAGCCGTGCAGGCGGCGTTTTCTCCCAGCCTGCTGGCCGCCGTGCCGCTGGCCAGCGCGCCCGATGCGAAGACCGGTGCGGTGCTCATCGACGCCTCCGCGTTGTGGCTCAACGATGTGCTGGGCATGGCCTTGCAGCTGCAGCGCAGTTACCGGCAGAGCTACGGCTTCGACGCCAGGCAGTCCACGGTGAGCCAGGCGCGCAGCAGCGAGCAGGCCGCGGTGTTCGAAGTGACGCAGCATTTCGCCACCGCGAGCATCGCCGTGCCCACGCCCGGCGCCCCGCCGGGCACGCCGGTGTCCACGGTGCCCGCGGCAGTGCCCGACCCGCGCAGCCTCTTTGTGCAAGTGCACTACACACTGACGCCGCTGCCCGACAAGCCCATGCAGCGCCGCAAGGCCGATCAGCGCGTGGGCTACTTCACCAGCTCGGTGGCCGACTTCACCGACGACCTGGCCCGCACCCCGCGCCAGCAGTTCATCAACCGCTGGCGATTGGAGAAGAAAGACCCCAGCGCGCCCCTGTCCGAGCCCGTCCAACCCATCGTCTTCTGGCTGGACCCCACCCTGCCCGATGCCTACCGCGCGACCATCACCGAAGGCGTGCTGGCCTGGAACCCCGCCTTCGAGGCCATTGGCTTTCGCAACGCCATCGAGGTGCGCACACCACCCACAGATCAGGCCTTCGACACCCTGCAAACCGGTCACGCCTCCATCCGCTGGATGACGAACGCGCAGCCGGCGTTCGGCGCCATCGGGCCCAGCCACGTCGACCCACGCTCGGGCGAAATCCTCGACGCGCACATCGCACTCGAAAGCCTGTCGTCGCGCGCCGTGCGGGCGGTGCGCAGCCAGTACCTGTCGGCCTCGTCGCTGCACCTGGACAGCCCTGCTGACACGGTGTCCTCGCACCCGGACGACCTCTGCCTGCATGCCGACACCGCCGCCGAGCAGCTCACGCTGGGCCTGGACGTGCTGGCCGCACAAGGCGCGCTGGCCCCTGACAGCCCCGAGGTGCGTGCCTTCGTGCTGGCCTACTTGAAAGACACGACCATGCACGAGGTCGGTCACACGCTGGGCCTGCGGCACAACTTCCGCGCCTCGCGCTGGCGCACCGCCGCCGAGCTGGACGACCCGGTGCTGACCCGCGGCCACGGCAACAGCGCCTCGGTGATGGACTACGCCCCCATGAACCTGCCCGCACCCGGCAAAGCCATCGAACAGGGCGGCGCACCGTTTCAGACCACCCTGGGCCCTTACGACTACTGGGCCATTGCCTATGGCTACAGCGACCTGCCGGCCGAGGAACCACAGGCCGAGCAAGCCCTGCTGGCCATCGCCGAACGCAGCGCTGACCCCCAAGAGGCCGAGGCCCTGGCCTACGGCACCGACGAAGACAACGTGCTGGGCGTGGACCCGCAAGCGCTGACGTTCGACCTGGGTCGCGACCCCGTGGCCTTTGCCGACCGCCGCATCGCCATCGTGCGGGACCTCTTTCAAAGGCTGGACCACCGCGTGCCCGCCCCGCGCGACGACGCCAACCTGCCGCGCCGTGCCGTGGGCTACGGCCTGCGCGAGCTCTCCCGCGTCGGGCAGGTGCTGATGCGCCAGGTCGGTGGCGTGGTGACCCGCCGCGATGCCCCAGGCAGCCGCCGCGATGCCATCGACCCCTTGCCCTCTGCCATGCAGCGCGAGGCCCTGGGACGGCTGATCGACCACTACCTGGCCCCGCAGTCCCTGAGCCTGCCACCCGGACTGCAACGCCGCCTGGCGCCAGATTTCATGGAGCTGCAGGACGCCAGCAGCCTGGGTCGCCTGGCCCCGTCCGTGGCCGAGTTGCAGCTCAGCCTGCAACGTGGCGTGCTGGCCCCGCTGATGAGCGAAGGCCTGGCCGAGCGCTTGCTGGACAACCGCGACAAAACCACAGACCGCGAGCCTCACCCGCTGTTGCCGCAAGAGGTGCACGCGCGACTGATGGCCGCCATCTGGACGGCACCGTCTGCGGCCCAGACCGCCAGTGACCCGCAAGCCGCCGAGCGCCTGCGCAACCTGCAACGCGAGCACGTCACCCGGCTGGCGACGATGTGGTTGCGCCCCACCAGCAACCGCGCCGATGTGCGCGCGTTGGTCTGGCAGCAAGCACAGCAACTGCAGCGCTGGTTGGCCTCGGCCAGCAGCCGCTCTTCCGACGCTGTCACGAAGGTGCACCTGAAGGCCTGCCTGGAAACACTGCAATCCGCCTTGCGCGCCAGCGTGGTCCGCGGCGGGGGCTGACGCCACACCCGCCCTCCCCCCATTGGAGCGAAGCTGGCAGGCGCCATCAGGCCCCACAATGTCGGGCTTGAGCGAAGCCGCATGGCCCCATGGACCCCAACCCTCTGAACGAACTGTTCTCTGCCGCCGGCCCGCTGGCCCGCGCCTTCGATGGCTACTGCGAACGCCGTGAGCAAATCGAGATGGCGCAGGCCGTGCAGTCGGCCATCCGAGATGCCCGCACCGTGGTGCTGGAGGCCGGCACGGGCGTGGGCAAGACCGCCGCCTACCTCGTGCCCGCGCTGATCGAGGGCGGCAAGGTGATCGTCTCCACAGGCACCAAGGCCCTGCAAGACCAGCTCTTCCACCGCGACCTGCCCGCCGTGCGCGACGCCCTGGGCGTGCCCGTCAAAGTGGCCTTGCTCAAGGGCCGCAGCAACTACCTGTGCTGGCACCACCTCGACCGCACCAACCAGGACGCCACCCTGCTGGGCAGCAAGCAGGAGGTGCGCGACCTCAGCCTCATCAACCGCTTCGCGCCCTTGAGCACCAACGGCGACAAGGCCGAGTGCCCGACCGTGCCCGAACACGCCGCCATCTGGGCCCGCGTCACCTCGACCCGCGAGAACTGCCTGGGCAGCGACTGCCCGCGTTTCGCCGACTGTTTCGTCGTCAAGGCACGCCGTGAAGCGCAGGACGCCGATGTCGTCGTGGTCAACCACCACCTGTTCTTCGCCGACCTGATGCTGCGCGAAGAGGGTGTGCCCGAGTTGCTGCCCAACGCCCAGACCATCGTGTTCGACGAAGCCCACCAGCTGCCCGACACGGCCACGCTGTTCTTCGGCGAGTCGGTCTCCACCGCCCAGGTGCTGGACCTCGTGCGCGACACCCTGGCCACCGGCCAGGCACAGGCCCGCGACGCCGCGCAGTGGAACGAGCTGCTGGCCCCGGTCGAACGCGCCGCCCGCGACCTGCGCCTGTGTTTCGGCCCGCAAACGCAACGCACCGCCCTGCCCCAGTTGGGCGAAGGCCACCTGCTGCGGCCCACCGTGGACCAACTGCAAGAAGCCCTGTACGCCCTGCGCGAGGTGCTGGACCACCAGTCCGAGCGCGGCCCCGACCTGGCCAACCTGCACCGCCGCACCGAGCAGCTGATACAACGTCTGGCCGCCTGGGGGGCGCCAGAGCGCGCCCACGAGCCCGAGTTGTGCTGGGTGGACGTGGGCAGCCATGGGGTGCAACTGCACCGCACGCCGATCTCCGTGGCCGATGTTTTCCGCCGGCAACGGCTGGGCCTCGGTGCGCATGCCGACAGCCACGCCACCCGCGCGGCCGCCGCGCAAGCCACCGACACCACGGCCGAAGACGCCACCCATGCCGCCGAGATGGTGCAAGCCTTCGCTGGCACAGGTGATGGCACAGGCGATGGCAACTCGGCTGAGGATGGCAGCGATGACCTCCAGGCGCTGATGGCCGGTGGCGACGGTGCTGCCCACATGGGCCATGCCAATGCCAATGCCAATGCAGATGCAGATGCAGATGCAGACGATGAAGGCATCGCCCCACCGCCACGCCGCGCCTGGGTGTTCACTTCGGCCACGCTGGCCGTCAAGAACGATTTCAGCCACTTCACCGAAGCCCTGGGCCTGGAAGATGCCGAATGCGCGGCTTGGTCCAGCCCCTACGACTACCCGACCCAGGCCATGCTGTACGTGCCGCAGGGTCTGCCGCTGCCCTCGGACGCCGGCCACACCGAGGCCGTGGTCGATGCCGCGCTGCCCCTGATCCGCGCCAACCGGGGGCGCACCTTCGTGCTGTGCACCAGCCTGCGCGCCGTGGCCCGCGCGGCCGACCGTCTCAAGCAAATCTTCCAGGAAGCCGGAGACCCCTTCCCCGTGCTGCAGCAAGGCGATGCGCCTCGCCCCACCCTGCTCGACGACTTCCGCCGCGCCGGCAACGCCGTGCTGGTGGGCAGCCACAGCTTCTGGGAGGGCATCGACGTCAAGGGCGATGCGCTCACACTGGTCGTGATCGACAAGCTGCCCTTCGCCCCGCCCGATGACCCGGTGCTGGCCAAGCGCCTGGAGCTGCTGGGCCAGTCTGGCGGCAACCCCTTCATGCAGCACCAGGTGCCGCAAGCCATCATCGCGCTCAAGCAGGGCGCCGGTCGGCTCATCCGTTCAGAGACCGACCATGGCGTGCTGATGATCTGCGACACCCGCCTGATCGACAAGCCCTACGGCCGCCGCATCTGGCAAAGCCTGCCGCCCATGAAACGCACGCGTTCGCCAGACGAGGTCGTGGCCTTCCTGGCCACGCTCTGACGGCGTCGCGCCGGCTCAGACTTCCAGGTTGTCGATCAGGCGCGTGTTGCCGATCTTGGCCGCCACCAGCGTGACCAAGGGCGTGGCAGCGAGGCCCGCGGCCAGCTCCTCCGCCGTGGCGGGGTGCAGGTCTTTCTGGCGGCGTACCATGACGTAATCCGGCGCCCAACCGCGCTGGCGCAACTCGGCCATCGCAGCGTCTTCCCACTGCTGCAACAAGGCAGGCGTCAGGACCAGGCCCGCACGCGCTTGGGCCTGGATACCGCGCAGCAGTCGGATCAGGGTCAGCGCTTCTTCGCGTTCGGCATCGCTCAGGTAGCCGTTGCGCGAGGACAGGGCCAGGCCGGCTTCGGAGCGCGATGTCTCGCCGCCAATGACCTCAATGGGCAAGGCCATCTGCGCCACCATGCGGCGGATCACCATGAGCTGCTGGTAGTCCTTCTTGCCGAAGACGGCCACGCGCGGCTGCACGATGTTGAAGAGCTTGTGCACCACCGTGCAAACGCCCGTGAAGAAGCCGGGACGGAAGGCGCCTTCGAGGATGTTGGCCAGCGCATCAGGCGGCATCACCTTGTAACCCTGCGGCTCGGGGTAGAGCTCGGCTTCGTCGGGCGCAAAGAGGATGTCGCAGCCCGCGCCGGCCAGCAGCTCGGCGTCGCGCGCCAGGGTGCGCGGGTAGCGGTCGAAATCTTCGTTGGGTCCGAACTGCAGGCGGTTGACGAAGATGCTGGCCACCACCGGGCTGCCGCTACCGGCCACCAAGGCTTTGGCCTGGCGGATGAGGGTGAGGTGGCCTTCGTGCAGGTTGCCCATGGTGGGCACGAAGGCGGGGCGAGACGGGGCCAGAGCCAGTTCGGCGCGCAGCTCGGCGAGGGTGTGGATCGTTTTCATGGGGCCTGAGCGCGTTCAATAACCGTGCAGGGCTTCGTCAGGGAAGCTGCCGTCCTTGACGGCGGCCACGTAGCGGCGCACGGCGTCTTCGGTCGAGCCACCCTCGGCGGTGAAGTTGCGCACGAAGCGGGGCAACTTGCCGCGCGTGAAGTTGAGCATGTCGTGCAGCACCAGCACCTGACCGGCCGTCGCTGGGCCCGCGCCAATGCCGATCGTCATCATGCCGGGGTTGTCGGCCTGCACCTGCGTGGCCACGGCCGAGGGCATGAGCTCCAGCACCATCATGGCGGCGCCGGCTTCGGCCAACTCGCGCGCGTGCTTGCGCAGGGTGTCGGCACCGGCGGCGTCGCGGCCCTGGATGCGATAGCCGCCCAGCGCGTGCACGCTCTGCGGGGTCAGGCCCAGGTGGGCGCACACGGGGATGCCGCGCTCGGTCAGGAAGTGCACGGTCTCGGCCGTCCAGCCGCCGCCTTCGAGCTTGACCATGTGGGCGCCGGCTTGCATCAGGGCCACGCTGCTGCGCAGGGCCTGCTCGCGGCCTTCCTGGTAGCTGCCGAAAGGCAGGTCGCCCACGACCCAAGCCGTGCGGTTGCCACGCACCACGCAGCGGGTGTGATAAACCATCTCGTCCAGGGTGACGGGCACCGTGCTGCTTTGACCTTGCACGATCATGCCAAGTGAGTCGCCCACGAGGATGCTGTCCACGCCAGCCTCATCAACCAGGCGGGCGAAGGTGGCGTCATAAGCCGTCACCATAGCGACTTTCTCGCCCTGGGCGTGCATCTCGCGCAGGCGGTGCAGGGTGATGGGTTTGCGAGCAGCAGGTGCGATGGCAGCGGTCATGGGTGATCAGGGTCCTCGGCTTGGCGCTTGCGCATCCCGAGCCCAGGCACCGTGCCGGGGGGATCACAAGCCGCCAGAAGTCGAGCTGATTCTAGGGTGTCCCGCGCCAACAGGCACAGGCCCCGTGACCTCGCCCTGCAGATCACCCTGCCATCAATCGGCCTTGTTCAGCCCGCGCAACATCCAGGAGGCGGCACGGTAGGTGTGTGATTTGAGCTGGTCGTGCATCGCGCTCTTGCCCACCGGGCGTGGCGCCAAGCCGACCTTGGCCATCCCAGGCCTCATCGCATGGTTGAACAGCAGCGCGCGCACGCGGTGCGCCGTCTCTCTGTGGTTGAAGAACACCGACAGCGAAACCGACACATCCTGCGGCCCGTTCTTGACATGGTGGCCCGCCACGAAGGGGATGTGCAAACCATCGCCAGCCTCCAGCTGGAACGGTGTGCCCAGCGCCTGGCTGTCGGGCTTCCAACTGGGGTTTTTTTCATCGGCCATGCGGCGCTCGGCCTCGTGCGGCGCGACCACGCGCTCGTCCCAAGGCGGGAACACCGTGACGGTCTTGCTGCCGCTGACTTGCATCAGGAAATTGGAGAAGCGGTCGATGTGGAAGGGTGTGACGCTGTTGGGCGACGACACGAACAGGTAGAGCTTGGGATTGGAAATCTGGTCTCCCCACCCACGGCGCTGGACCAGCACCCGGAGGTCGTTGACCAGATCCCGTTGGAAATCTGCGAAGGACGGGTCCACCTCGGGCTGGCGCACCATGATGTAGGAGTCCACCGTGCGCATGTTCTCGATCGTCTGCGTGATCGACAAACCGTTGGGATGACTCACAGGGGCCGAGTCGAAGTCGTCGCCCGTCTGCAGCAAACCCTTGGAGTAGTGGACGTGGGCCTTGGGCAATGAGGGGATGAAGCGGCAAAGGTTGTCCAGAGACAAGGTGGGGTGGCCCTGGAACTTATGCTTCAGTTTGAATGCGAGCTTGTCTTGCAACTCAAAATGATCGCCATCTTCGAAACACCTCAACATCTGCTTGCTCCGGGCTGCCCTGCTCGCCCTGGACCCAGGCCAATGCATGCACCGCAATGCTAACCATTTATGGTTAAAAAATCACATGCAAACGGCACCGAACCATGCAAAAAGCACGCAATGCATAACCAATACAGGTCAACCGGAGCGCGACTTCAGGCTGGGTGATAGGCCAGTCGCACGTAGATGGGCGCAAAGGCCTCGGCCTGGGTGATCTCGATGAGGCGCTCACGGGCCAGCTCCAGCATGGCGATGAAGGTCACCACCAGCACCTGCGAGCCCCGGGTCACGTCGAAGAGGCCTTCGAATTCGACGAAGCGCTGGCCCTGCAAGGTGCGCAGGACGATGCCCATGTGCTCTCGCACCGAGAGCTCTTCGCGGCTGATGGTGTGATGGGTGTGCAGGCGAGCGCGCTGCAGGATGTCCATCCAGGCTTCGCGCAAATCGACGACCGTGACCTCGGGGTGGTGCACGACGATGGACGGGTCGCTGTGGGCCTCGACCCGCAGGAAGTCGCGGCCCAGCAGGGGCAGGCGATCCAGGCCGGCCGCGGCCAGCTTCATTTGCTCGTACTCGATGAGGCGGCGCACCAGTTCGGCACGCGGGTCCTCGGGCTCGGCGCCGTCGTCCGTTTTCTTGGGCGGCAGCAGCATGCGAGATTTGATCTCGATGAGCATGGCCGCCATCAGCAGGTACTCGGAGGCCAGCTCCAGGTTGGTCTTGCGGATCTGGTCGACATAGGCCAGGTACTGGCGCGTGAGGTCGGCCAGCGGGATGTCGAGGATGTTGAAATTCTGCTTGCGGATCAGGTAGAGCAACAAGTCCAGAGGACCCTGGAAAGCTTCCAGGAAAACCTCCAGCGCGTCCGGCGGGATGTAGAGGTCGGTGGGCAGGTTGAAGAGCGGCTCACCATAGAGCCGCGCGACCGCCACATGGTCCACAACCTGCGGCAGCGCAGGCGCACCAGCAACGGCCAGCGCCTGCAGGGCGGCATCACCGTCGCCCAGCACCTCGGGGTTCACCACGCGGCCTCGGGCTGGGTCAGCCCTTGGTCTGGTAGACGTAGGGCTTCTGGGGCACGCGGGCTTCGCTGAATTCCAGCTGGGCGACGCGGTCTTGCGCGCGGTCCCAGAGCAGGGAGCGGCCTTCGCGCTGGCGGGCCTCCAGTTGGGGGTCACGCTGCTTGAGGCTGTCGATGAACTGCGTCGCGTCGGACTTGTACGGTTTCCAGAAGAGCGGCATGGTGCGTCCAGGGTCAAGAGAGAGAGAGTCAACCTGACATTTTAGCCGGCAGGCGCCGCCACGCGGGAGAATGTCGCCCATGCAAGAAATCGAGCTGAAATTCCAGATCCCGGCCGACGCGCTGGCAGCCGTCCGCGCCGAGCTTGCCCGGCTGGCACCCGATCAGACCCTGCCAGGTCCGTTGATCCTGCAGGCGGCCTACTTCGACACGCCTGACCGCCGCCTGGCGCAGGCGCGCTCGGCCCTGCGCGTGCGCCGCGAAGGCGACGATTGGGTTCAGACGCTCAAGGCCGCCGGCAGCCACACCATGGTCCGCGTGGAAGACAACCGGGCGACGCAGCCGCCGCCCGCCGGCCAGCCCCTCTCCCCCCGCTTGAGCCTGCACGCGGGTGGCCAGGCCGAGGCCGCCTTGCGCCAGTCTCTGGCCTGGCAGCCCGAGCAGGATGCGGACGGCGCGCATTGCGGCCTGGTGCAGCTGTATGCCACCGACATGGTGCGCACCCGCGTGCAAGTGCGTGTCGGCGTGGGTACCTTGCACGAGGGCCTGGTGGAAGTTGCGCTGGACGAGGGTGCCATCCTGGCCGGGACAGGCCCTGCGCAACGCAGCGTGCCCGTGCGGGAATTGGAAATCGAGCTGATCAGCGGACATCCGCAAGCCGTCATCGACGCGGGCCGCGAATGGGTGCAGCGTTTCGGCCTGTGGCTGGACACCCAGACCAAGGCCCACCGCGGCGACCGCCTGGCGCGTTGGGCCGTCGATGGCGATGCCCGTGCCGCGCTGCCCGAGTCGTCCTCGCCCCGCCCAGCCCGTCTGCCGGCCACCGGCCTGGCCTCGCTCAGCGCCGAAGCCGCCTGGCGTGCGGGCGTTGAAGCCTGCCTGGCCCACATCACCGCCCACATGAGCGAACTGGCCGGCCTGCCTGAAGATGATCTGTCCGCCGCTGCCCCGGTGGCCTACCAGTGGCGCCGCGGCTTGCGCCGCCTGCGCGCGCTGGGCCGCTTCGTGACCGACGCCCAGGCCCACGGTGCGCCGCTGACGCTGCCGCCTGTCGCCCACCTGGCCCTGCAAGACGCCTGCTCTCATGCCGCGGTGTTGGCGCGGCAGCTCGGCCACTGGCGCGACGCGGACGCGCTGGCCTGGATCCCGCGCAAGCTGCAGCGGCTGGGCCTGCCTGCCTTGGCAGTGCCCACCTTGCCCGCGCCGGAGGGCTTCCCCGCCTCGCCCATGGCCGCAGCGCGGAGCACGCAGGCCACCGAGCTGTGCCTGCAGGTGCTGACAGCCCTGCTGGCAGAACACACGGACACGGCCGGTGCGCCGTCGGCCACGTCACAGGGCCCAGCACCGCACGGACCACAGGGCGAGGCGCTGAGCGCACACGACTGGCTGTCAGCAGGCTTGCACCGATGGCACGGGCAATGCGCCCGCCAGGCACGCCGCTTTGCCGACTTGGGGCCGAGCGCAACCCACCGCCTGCGCCGCCGTGCCCGCCAGTTGCGCGATGTGCATGACCTGTTTGCGCCACTGTGGACGCAGCCCGAGGAGCCGCACGCCCAGCTCACGCACAAGACGCACAAGGCCCTGTCAGACCACGGGCACGCGCTGGCCAAGGCACTGGCCGCCCTGGGCCAGCAGCAAGACGAAACCGTGGCCCTGACGCGCTACCGTTCGGTGGTGATGCAAGACATCCGCGCGCAAGCTGCATGTGCCTGGCTGATGGCACGGCGCAAGCCCTCGCGCAAGAAAGCGCGCCGCGCCCTGCGCCGCTGGCTCCGGTGCAGCGCACCTTGGTGAACTGACGCGGACCGCACACCTGCTGCCGCGACCTCCACCACCGTCAGCGCCTCAAGCCATCAACGGATGCGCATGCCAGGCTGGGCGCCAGCCAAGGGCTCCAGCACGTAAATGCCGGGCGTGCCCTTCTCGTCGGCGTGCGAGGCGGCCAGCACCATGCCTTCGCTGACGCCAAACTTCATCTTGCGCGGTGCCAGGTTGGCCACCATCACGGTGTGCTTGCCGATCAGGTCTTCGGGCTGGTAGGCCTCTTTGATGCCGCTGAAGACGTTGCGCGTGCGCCCTTCGCCCACGTCCAGCGTCAGGCGCAGCAGCTTGGTGCTGCCTTCCACGTGCTCGGCGTTGACGATCTTGGCCACGCGCAGGTCCACCTTGGCGAAGTCGTCGATGGTGATCGTGGGGGCGATGTCCTCACCGCCCGGCTTGGGGGCTTCGACAACCGGCGCCGGCGGCGCTTCGAACAGCGCGTCCAGCATCTTCGGGTCCACGCGCTGCATCAGGTGCTGGTAGTTGCCGATGGTGTGGGCGCCCAGCAGCGCATCGGCATCGGCGAAGGTCATCGGGGCGACGCTCAGGAAGGCTTCGACGTGGGCCACCAGGGCCGGCAACACCGGCTTGAGGTAGATGCTCAGCAGGCGGAAGGCCTCGATGCAGACGGTGCACACCTCTTGCAGGCGGGCGTCCTGGCCTTCGAGCTTGGCCAGCTCCCAGGGCTTGTTGGCGTCCACGTACTCGTTGACGCGGTCGGCCAGCAGCATGATCTCGCGCAGCACCTTGCCCAGCTCGCGGGCCTCGTACAGATCGGCGATGCCAGTACGACCTGCTTGCAACGTGCTCAACAGGGTGCGGCCGTCGTCGCCCAAAGCGGCCGTCAGCTGGCCACCGAAGCGCTTGGCGATGAAGCCCGCCGCGCGGCTGGCGATGTTGATGTACTTGCCCACCAGGTCGCTGTTGACGCGAGCGGTGAAGTCGTCGCGGTTGAAGTCCACGTCTTCCACGTTGGCGTTGAGCTTGGCGGCGATGTAGTAGCGCAACCATTCGGGGTTCATGCCGATGCTCAGGTACTTCAGCGGGTCGAGTCCGGTGCCGCGGCTCTTGGACATCTTCTCGCCGTTGTTGACGGTCATGAAGCCGTGCACGTTCACCTGGTTCGGCAGCTTGCGGCCGCTGAACTTCAGCATCGCGGGCCAGAACAGGGTGTGGAAGTAGGTGATGTCCTTGCCGATGAAGTGCACCTGCTCCACGGCCGGGTCGGCCATGAAGTCCTCGAAGGAGCGCGCTTCGCCGTACTTCTGCAGCGGACCGCCCGCGGCGAAGTAGCTCTTGAGCGAGGCCAGGTAGCCGATGGGAGCGTCCAGCCAGACGTAGAAGTACTTGCTCGGCGAGTCCTTGGGCAAATCAGGGATCTCGATGCCGAAGTACGGCGCATCGCGGCTGATGTCCCAGTCGCCCAGGCCGCCTTCACCGTTCTCGTCCTTCGTGAACCACTCCTTGATCTTCTTGGCCACGCCGGCCTGCAGCTTGCCGTCCTGCGTCCACTGCTGCAGGAACTCGAAGCAGCGCGGGTCGGAGAGTTTGAAGAAGTGGTGGTCAGAAGTCTTCAGCACGGGCGTGGCACCGCTCAGCGCCGAATACGGGTTCTTCAGCTCGGTCGGGGCGTAGACCGCACCGCAGACCTCGCAGGAGTCACCGTACTGGTCTTTCGCACCGCACTTGGGGCACTCGCCCTTGACGAAGCGGTCGGCCAGGAACATGCCCTTCTCGGGGTCGAACATCTGCTCGACCGGGCGCACCGTGATCAGGCCCTCGGCCTTGAGCGCGCGGTAGATGGCCTGGGCCAGTTCGTGGTTCTCGGGGCTGTCGGTGCTCGACCAGTGGTCGAAGCTGATGTGGAAGCCGTCCAGGTAAGGCTTGCGGCCCGCGGCGATGTCGGCCACGAACTGCTGGGGCGTCTTGCCCACCTTCTGCGCGGCGATCATGATGGGCGCGCCGTGGGCATCGTCCGCCCCGACGAAGTGCACCTGGTGGCCCTGCATGCGCTGGTACCGCACCCAGATGTCGGCCTGGATGTACTCCATGATGTGGCCGATGTGGAAGTGGCCGTTGGCGTAGGGCAGCGCGGTGGTGACGAAAAGCTGGCGGGGCATGGTGTGGGGAGTCCGGGGTGGCCGCAGGGCAAACCGCGATTTTAGGCTGGCAGCGCCGGCGCCACACGCCTTTGGGGGGCATCGGGGCCAGCCCTGTCGTGCAGGGAGGCGTTCCCGGCTAGACTGAACGGTTACAAAGACGCACCTTTCGGGCACACCTTGTGCTGCGCCCCCCACCTCCCGCCGTACCGCATGAACGCCGCCTCGACCTCCGCCGCTGCCAGCCAAGCCCTCAGTGGCGTCCTTGACCCGCTCACCGGCAAAGACTGGGTGTCCGCACGCCAGCTCAAAGGCCTGACGGTGAACCAGGGCGTGGCGCAGGTCGACATCGCCCTGGGCTACCCGGCGCAATCGCAATGGCCGGCCTACACCGCGCTGGTGCAAGCCGCCCTGCAAGGCCTGGACGGCGTCGAGCGCGTCGAAGTGAACTGGTCCACCCAGGTCGTGGCCCACCAGGCCATGCGCGGTCAGGCCCTGCTGCCGGGCGTGAAGAACGTCGTGGCCGTGGCCTCGGGCAAGGGTGGCGTGGGCAAAAGCACCACCGCCGTCAACCTGGCGCTGGCGCTCGCCGCAGAGGGCGCCACGGTGGGCCTGCTCGACGCCGACATCTACGGCCCCAGCCAGCCCCTGATGATGGGCGTGAGCGGCAAGCCCGACAGCCCGGACGGCAAGACCATCACCCCGCCGGTCAACCATGGCCTGCAGATGATGTCGATCGGCCTGCTGATCGACGGCGAAGCGCCCGCCATCTGGCGCGGCCCCATGGCCACACAGGCCTTCGACCAGATGCTGCGCCTGAGCAACTGGGGCGCACCGGGCGCACCGCTCGACTACCTCGTCGTCGACCTGCCCCCAGGCACCGGCGACATCCACCTGAGCATCAGCCAGCGCGCACCGCTGACCGCCGCCGTCATCGTCACCACACCGCAAGACATCGCCCTGCTCGACGCCAAGAAGGGCCTGCAGATGTTCGAGAAGGTCAGCGTGCCGGTGCTGGGCATCGTCGAGAACATGGCCACCTACCACTGCCCGAACTGCGGCCACGAAGCGCACATCTTCGGCCAGCACGGCGGCGAGCGCCTGTCCGAGGCCTGCGGCGTGCCGCTGCTGGGTTCGATGCCGCTGGACCTGGGCATCCGCGAACAGGCCGACAGCGGCCGCCCCACGCTGGTTGCGGCGCCTGACAGCCGGGTCGCAGGCCTCTACCGCGAGATGGCCCGCAAGCTGGCGGCCGGTCTGGCCCTGCTGCCCAAGGACTACAGCGGCAAGATGCCCGGCGTGTCGGTGCAATCCAAGCCCCAGACCGACTGAGCCTGCGCCCCGCCTGCCGCCCTCGCAACACCATGGCCCCCACCTCCTTGCTGCACACCGACGACGCCTGGTTCGACCTCGTGCCCATGGCCCTGATCGAGTTCAACGAGCACGGCCGCGTGCTGCGCAGCAACTCGGCCCTCAGCGCCTTGCTGGGCTATGCCACGCCGGCCGGCAGCAGGCTGTCCGACTGCCCGCAAGCACTGCAGCGCCTGTGCAGCTGGGACGCGCCCCTGACCCTGCTGGCCCTGGGCCCGGAAGACGGCCCCTTGCAAAGCCAGGTGCCCCAAGCCCGCTCAGGCCAGGCACCGGCCACGCTGCGCAGCCAGATCTGGACCCACGCCCAGGTCAACCCGGAGCAGGCTCGCCGCTTCCTGTGCGCCATCCGCGAGAGCCTGGACGCCCCCTCGGCCCTGGGCGCCCGCGGTATCACATCGGACGCCGACGCCGCCCCCGTGCCCGACCAGGCCCAGCTGCTGCACGAGC
>Ga0265316_10000331_pt1 | contig 52879 bp, 38 predicted proteins | sample 4522metaG_FD_202092 | JGI IMG/M metagenome (GOLD analysis project Ga0265316, IMG submission 202092) | Rhizosphere microbial communities from Carex aquatilis grown in University of Washington, Seatle, WA, United States - 4-5-22 metaG | ecosystem: Host-associated > Plants > Roots > Rhizosphere >... | reverse complement strand
ACGTTGGAAGCTGTACGAGGCTCTGGCCATTGCCGGGGTGGACTCGCCCTTTGCACCGCCCGTGGACGACAAGCCCGCCACATAGTCGGTAACTGACACTTCAAAGGCCCGGGCGCCCCATTGGGTTCCCGGGCCTTTTTGTTTGACCCGCTGGCTCCGCGCCCGACCGTTTGAAAGCTTCAGCGCGCGGGCATGCTCGCAAGTCCGCCGCCGTTGGTGACATCCGCGAAGCCTCTTTCTTCCAAGATTGCTTTTGCCTGTCCGCTGCGGTTGCCTGACCGGCAGTAGACGACGATCGCGCGTTTCCGATCCCCAAAGGCGGCCAGACGGTTGCCCACCTCGGAAAGAGGAATGTTGGTCGCGCCCGGGTAAGCCCCAGACGCGAATTCTGCCGGCGTGCGTACGTCAACCACCAGCGCCCCAGCCTTGATCTTGTTGTGGACGATCTGGGCATTCGCGCCGCCGCCAGAGAATCCGCGCCAGACGAAAGCGAGAATCGCGAGAATGGCAATCGCCAGGACCAATTTAGAAGTGGACATCGACGTTCCTCCTGCCTTTCCTTCTTTGAGCCAGGCGCCGCGAAAGGGATTCGCGGGTTGTCATGACGCGCGAGAGGCTGTGCGCGAGAGGCTTGTCCCCACTCCTGCGGCTAGAACCCTATACCCGGCCTACACTCCCTGCAGGAAGTCCTCCATGGTCACGCCCTGGACGCGCTTAGCCTGAAAGCGGCTCGCCGAGACCACTGTCAGCTCGCCCCTGGGAAAGGTGCGCGAAAACCAGGCGAGTTCGTGGGCGTTTCGCGGAAAGACGAGGATCGGGTCGCGGACCGCTCACGCAAATCGCCCGCGCAAGCCGCGATCCGCTCGTCGCACACGCTCGCGCTACCGCTCACGCGCACCCTTGCCGACCCGCGATGACCCAATGGACCGCGACTTCAGGGGCCAACCTCGGTTAATGCCTATGAGTGGTCCGCCCCCGGCCTGCCCTTGGCTTTGCCAGGCGTCGCCCTCCGGTGGCGGCGTCAGCGGCGCCGATAGGTGCCTCGCTCGACAGACGGCGAGCGCCTGCGTGTAAGGTTCGTCTCCTGCAGGGGACTAGAGCCCACTGGAGACCCTGCATGAAATTGAAGAGGCACGCCTCGTTTGTTCTGCTCTTGCTTGTCAGCTGCACCGAACCCCAGTCGCATAGGGCGCGCGGGCCTCGCGTCGAGTCCTCCCGCGCGGGCCTGGGGACCGTGCCTGCGAACGAGTCAGCCACCTGGACAAGATTCGACCCCCGGCCCGGCAGCCCTGACCCGCGCTACCTGCAGGCGGCCGCCTTTGATGAGACCCGCAAGGTGCTGGTCATGTTCGGCGGCATTGCAGGCCCCGATCCCACCGGCCGCTTCACCATGTCCGGGGATTTGTGGGAGTGGGATCCCGCAACCGACAAATGGACCAACCGCACCCCGACGGGCGCCAAGCCGAGCGCGCGAGCTGGTGCCAGCATGGTCTACGATGCCACCCGCAGGAAGTTCGTCATCTTCGGTGGGCACGACGCGGACGCGAACACCCTTCAGGACACCTGGGAATGGGATGCGAGCACCGGCGGGTTCACCGCCCGCACGCAGTCCGAACCGCTGCCCGATGCACGCAGCGAGCACAGCATGGTGTTCGAGAAATCCACTGGCAAGGTACTGCTCTTTGGCGGCGGCAACAATCCGGCGAACCTGGCGGACTACGACGGCACGGCCAATGACGGTTCCTATCCGGGGGCCGGCGTGCAGCCCGCATACAGCGACACATGGGAGTGGGATCCCGCGACGGGCGCCTGGGGCAAGCTGGCGCCCAGCACAGGGCCGAGTGACCGATGCGCGTCGGCCATGGTCTGGGACAGTTCGCGCAACCGCGCCGTTCTGTTCGGCGGATTGAGGGGAAGTCCCGACAGCAATCCCCAGCAGGACACATGGGAATGGGATCCGGCCAAGAAGACTTGGACCGATCGCACGGTCCCGGGAAACAAGCCAAGCCCGCGCTACGGCCACGCCATGGCGTACGATTCCGGCCGCGGCGCGGTTGTGCTGGCGGGCGGGTTTGATATCGGAACCGGCGACGGCCTGGCCGACCTCTGGGACTGGGATCCGACCACGGCGGCGTGGAAGCTGCGCCTGTCGGGCAGCGAAGCCAACCTGCCGACCGGGCGCCTGTACGCTTCGCTGGTCAGCGATTCGGCGCGGACGCGGCTTGAACTCGTAGCGGGCGTGAACCTGTCCCACCCATCGCTTGAATCCCTGGCATCCGCGGAGATCTGGGAACTGGACCCCGCCGCCCCGACTTTCACCAACCGCACGCCGCCGCCCGCAAACCCGTGGCCCGAGCGGCGCACCGGCCACGCCATGGCCTTCTGTCCGGCCACCGGCAAGATGACCATGTTCGGCGGTCAGACTCAGACGGGAACGCTGCTCGATGACTTGTGGGAGTGGGACGGCAGCGCATGGGCACTCGTCGCCAGCGACCTGCGACCTGCGCCGCGCCAACAAGCGGCCATGGCCTACGATTCATCTCGCAAGTCTCTCATTCTCTTCGGCGGCCAGGGCACCCCTCCGCTTCCCTACGCCGACGAATACGGGTACCTCAACGACACCTGGGAATGGCAAAGCGGCACGCGCAAATGGAGCCAGCTTCTGCCAACGGCGAGTCCGGATCCGGTGGTTATGCACGCCATGGTCAGCGATGCCAGCCGCGCCAAGGCGCTGCTCTTCGGCGGTCAGAACAACGCCCACGCTTCCACCTACCCGATCCCCGGCGTCCCCAGAAGTCCGGATTCCCTGAGCAACGCCGTCTGGGAATGGGATGGCGGCAAGACGACCTGGACCAACCGCACACCCGTCACTCTCCCCTACGCGCCGGTGGGGCGCGCGCTCCCGCTCATCAGCTTCGACGATGGCCGCCAACGCATGTTTCTTTTCGACAGCGCGCTCGACGCCTACGGCACGAGTGACAGCGCCTTCTGGGAATGGGATCCCGTGTCGGCGGGTTGGGCGCTGCGAGACAGCGGCGACACACTCAATTCCAGCAATGCCCCTTTCCCAGGCCTGGTGGCCTACGACAGCTTTCGTCGTCGGCAGGTCATGACGTCATGGGATGGCGATGCCGCCGAGCTGAGGGCATCGGAACTCGATCCAAGGGGGCCAACCTGGTACGGGCGCATTCTATCCACATCCACCGGCCCCAGTGCGCGCGTCGGGGCGGCTGTGGCCTTTGACAGCCAGCGCGGCGTGATGGTGCTCTTCGGTGGATCGCTCGGTGCCTTGTGTCCCACGGGCACGGTTTGCGCCGGGGCTTTCGCCTCAAGCGAGACCTGGGAATACAAGGTCACCAAGCTCGGCAATGGCGAGGGCTGCACGGTGGCCACGGCATCGATTTGCGCCTCCGGTTTCTGCGTGGAGGGCGTGTGCTGTGAGAAAGCCTCTTGTTCCGGCGCCTGCCAGTCTTGCAGCGTGGCCGGGCACGAAGGCACTTGTGTGCGCGCGGTCGCGGGCACGGAAGTCCCCGGCAGCTGCAGCAATGGCCAGGCCTGCGACGGCACCGGCAAGTGCAAGAGCAAGAATGGCGCGACCTGTTCGAGTGCCAGCGGCTGCGCTTCAGGCTTCTGCGCGGATGGCGTGTGTTGCGAGAGCGCGTGCGACGACCTGTGCGTGTCGTGCAACCAAGTCGGTCGCACGGGGCAGTGCTCGCCCTACGTCTTGGGCAGCGATCCGGAGAATGAATGTGACTTGGGCCACGATCCCTGCCGCTTGACCTGCAATGGTGCGGGTGCCTGTGACCAGCCCCAGGCTGGAACCGTTTGCGGACCTTGCCAGATCTGCTCGGACCAGGCGGTATGCGCGCCCGCCGATCCCTTCGCCTGCGGTCCAGGCGACGGCGGATTTCCCGACACAGGCAGTTTCGGCGGCGCAGGTGGTTCTGGCGGAACCGGCACCGGCGGCATCAACACCGGCGGACGCAGCGGCGCGGGTGGGACAGGCGGCAGCTTCGACGCCGGAGGTGATGCGGTTTCGTCGGACGTTGCCATCCCCGATGCCCGAGAGGCGAGCGCAGGCGATGCGGACAGACTCGATGCGGGAGGCGCGCGCCAGCCCGACTCGTCCAGGCCCGACGTCGCCGGTGACCTGGTCGCGCCCGACGCCAGCGTTTCCGATGTCCAAGGAGATTGGATCGCGCCCGACGCCGGCAGCCCCGATGGCAGCGGAGAGACGCGGCCATTCGATGCGGGCACCCCGGCGCGGCTCGGCCATTCAGGCTGCAACTGTGATCTAGGCCAGCGCGCGCCCGGCCAGTCCTCGTTGCCATTCGCTTTGTTCGGAATCGTGTTCTTGTGGCGACGCCTCCGTCTGCGCCTGGGATGCGTAGGTGTCTTGCTCCTGATCGCCACTTGCTCCGAAGACCGTGCGGGCAACGGGACTCGCCTTGAATCTTCGCGGTTGGCCCTCGGAACTGTGCCAGCGACCGAGTCAGCCACCTGGACACGTGTCGATAGCTCCGCCGCGGCGACACCAGAATCACGCTACCTGCACGCGGCCGCATTCGACGAGACTCGCAAGGTGCTGGTCATGTTCGGCGGCATGGTGGGTGCGGCCGGTTCCTATAAACCGACGCCCACCCAGGACCTGTGGGAGTGGGATCCCGCCGCGGGCGCGTGGACCAATCGCACACCAGCCGGCAGCAAGCCGAGCGCGCGTTCGGGCGCTGCCATGATCTTCGATTCGACCCGCAATAAGTTCGTCATCTTCGGCGGGCGCGCCGCCACGGGCTACAACTACGAGGACATTTGGGAATGGGATCCCACAACCGGCGCCTTCACTGACCGCACCGACTCGGGAACGCGGCCGGCGGGTCGCAGCCAGCACCGGATGGTCTTCGAGAAATCAACTGGCAAGGTATTGCTCTTTGGTGGCGGCAGCAGCGCCACCGACGGAAGTTCAAGCATTTTTCCCCTCGTCGTTGGCTATGATGGCAGCGGAGTCGATCGCTCGTTCGACGACACCTGGGAATGGGATCCGGTCACGGGTGCCTGGTTCCAGCTTCGTTCAAAATTCTCGCCGAGCGCCCGCTTCGACTCCGCCCTGGTCTGGGACAGCCAGCGCACCCGCGCGGTTCTGTTCGGGGGCATGGAGCAAGACGTGGAAGGCGGCGCAGAGACTCCCCGGCAAGACACCTGGGAATGGGATCCGGCCGCCGCGCAGTGGACCGAGCGCAAGACCGATGCGACCACGCCGAGTGCGCGCTGGGGCCACGCCATGGCCTACGACCGCGACCGCGGCAAAATTGTGCTTCTGGGTGGCATGAGCGTTCCGGCAGGTGGCGAGCTCGGTCTAACAGTTAGCGCGATTCTGGCCGATCTTTGGGAATGGGATCCGACCACAGCGGCCTGGACACAGAGACTTGCGGGCAGCGAACCCAACCTTCCCCCGGCGCGCATGTATGCCTCGTTGCTCGCCGACCCTGGTCGCAGTCGCCTTGACCTGCTGGCGGGTGTGACCTACTCCCATCCGTACGAGGCGGTGTTCAGCCTCACCGCATTCGCCGACGTCTGGGAATTGGACCCCGCCACGGCAGCCTTCACCGATCGCCAGTCAGACAAGACGCCCAGCCGGCGCACCGGTTTCGCCATGGCCTTCTGCCCCGCCAACGGCAAGACCTATATGTTTGGCGGCATCAACGACGCACTCCAGATGCTCGACGACCTGTGGGAGTGGGACGGCCAGTCCTGGTTGCAGGTGCCGGCTGATGTGCGGCCCCCAGGTCGCAGGGATACAGCGATGGCCTACGATCCCTTCCGCAAGGCACTCGTCCTGTTTGGTGGCGCCAACAAAATGGTCGGAGGTCTTCGCAACGAATCGGCGCTTGGCGACACCTGGGAATGGCAAAGCGGCACGCGCAAGTGGACCGAGCTTCACCCCGCGAGCAGTCCCGAGCCGCTTGACATGCACGCCATGGTGACCGATTCGGCGCGGGCCAAGGTGCTGCTCTTCGGCGGCGAAAGCGGCACCTACTCTTCGGACCCAGGTGCCCCGACTGATTCTCCCCAAAGCAACAAGGTCTGGGAGTGGGACGGCGACAAGACGACCTGGACCGACCGCACGCCCGTTCCCGTTGCCGTCGCGCCGGCCCGGCGCCTGCGGCCGTTGTTGAGCTTCGACGAAGGCCGCGGAAAGATGTTTCTGTTTGAGGGATTGAGCACCTGGAAGGGCACCACCAGCAACAGCGTATTCTGGGAGTGGGATCCTGCGACGGCCGGCTGGGCATTTCGCGACAGTGGCGACTTCGTCGACTTCGGCCCAGCAGCCGACGTGTACGTCCTCTCGTTCCCGGTGGTGGCTTACGACAGCCTCCGCCGCCGGCTGGTCATACCCACGAACGCGCCAGCGACTTCGGGAAGCGGCAGCAAGACATGGGAACTCGATAGCAACGGTCCCACCTGGTACCTGCGTACGCTGTCTCCCAATCCAGGATCGCTCGACTCGGTCGCCATGGTTTTCGACAGTCAGCGTGGCGTGATGGTGCTTGTCGGTGCCGGGCCGCTCTACTCGGGCGCGAACGAAACCTGGGAGTACAAGGTCACCAAGCTGGGCAACGGGCAGGGGTGCACGGCCGCCACGGCGTCGACCTGCGCCTCCGGCTTCTGCGTGCAGGGTGTGTGTTGCGGTGTCGCAGCCTGTTCCGGCGCCTGCCAGTCGTGCGCCGTGGCTGGCCACGAAGGCACTTGCATGGCCGCGGCCGCGGGCACCGAAGTTCCCGGCAGTTGCCCCGACGGCCAGGCGTGTGACGGCGGCGGCAGTTGCAAGAGCAAGAACGGCAGTACGTGCGCTAGCGCGAGCGCCTGCGCCTCGGGCTTCTGCGTGGATGGCGTGTGCTGCGACAGTGCGTGCAATGGCAAGTGCGCGGCGTGCACCCAGGCTTCTCGCGCGGGCAAGTGTTCTTTCTACGCGGCTGGCAGCGATCCGCAGAACGAATGCGGACTCGGCGTCGGGGCTTGCCGATCGACCTGCAACGGCGCGGGCGCCTGCGACTATCCCGACTTGGGAACGCCTTGCGGGCCCTGTCAACAGTGTGATGGAGCCGGCCTGTGCTGGGACTATTCTTCCGATGGCTGCAACACCGGATCGGGAGGCGAGGGTGGTAGCGGCGCCGGCGGCAGTGGGGCGGGCGGCGCCAGCGGCAGTGGCGGCATCAGCAGTGGTGGTGCAAACGGCACCGCCGGCGTAACCGGAAGCGGCGGCGCGGGCGGCTTCGGTGGCAGCAAGAGCGGCGATGGCCACGCTGGTGGCGCCCGTGGCGGCGGCGCAGCCAGCAACGGCGGCACGAGCGGCAGCGGCAACACCAGCGGCGCAATCGGCAGGTCCGACGGCGGAGGCGATCCGATTCAGTCCGACGCAGGCGCTCCCGACGGCAGCAGGGACTCGGTGATCTCCGACGTCGGCGGTCCCGATGGAGCGACAGCCTCAACCCCGCCCGACGCTGGGCACACGCTGCACCTGGGCCACTCCGGCTGCAGCTGCGACCTTCGCGAGGGCGCAACGCCCAGTCTACCCTTCGCCCTTCTCGGCCTCGCCTTCCTGTGGCGGCGCTTGCGACCCCGGCCGGGCCCTCGGGACACATAGCCTTCCGGCTTTGGTCTGCCCACGAATCCCCAAGCGCTGGAAGCTGAACTTCAGCGCGATGGGGGTGACCAGGGTCGTGACAATCACCATTCTGAACATGACGAATTCGTGTCCAATCTCGCACGGACCCGGCCAACATTCGAGTCTCTCGACTTCGTCGGCGACGTGAAGGTGGCGAGCGAGCCGATTGACCCGGTTCGACCGCCGACGCTCCCTTCTACAGCGGACGTCGTCTGCGCCGGGCGGACAAATGAACCGGGAGCCCGGAGCGGCTCCTCACGCCCCCTCGGAGTCACTCCTGCCGCCCGCCGGACGCGCCGAGCTCCCGTGCCCTCGCGCTGGCTGCCTGATCCACCCCGACGGGGCCGGGCGGATACAGGAACTCGTCACACACCCAGAACGCGCAGCAGTTTGTCGAGGCTTCGGGATCCCTTCTTTCCGCGACCGAACTGCCTCGCCTCGGCAAATCGTATCTTCTCGAAAAGGCGAGGGCCATCCTTTGTCTTGGAATAGGGACGACCAAGGAGCCTTTCCAGCTCAACGATACCCTTCTGCTGCCGCTCGCCAAGTTCTCCTTCGAAGCAGAAGAATTTTGGCTCGCGAGCAAACTCTTTCGCCTCGTGCAGGCCGCGCGCATCGGCCAGTATCCAGGCTTCAAACGCGCGGTCAGCAACGACCACGGAAATATCGCCCTTCTTGCACAGCTTGACCAGCTCTTTGCGGATGTCGGCTGCGAGTTGGCCGGGACACGCCTTGCGGGTTTCTCGGTCCAGGCACAGGACAACACGGTGTCTTCCGGCGGTGATATGTGCCTTGGCCTTCGGCAGGGCCCGTTTGGCAATGGCTGTGACGGATAGATCGGACCCCAGTCCGCCGAGATTCGCTGCACGGAGCGGAGGACAGCCAGTGACCAGCCTTGAGAGCCTGGGAAGCGCGTAGAATTCCGTGTCCCCTTCCACGACTAACCCTACGGTTCCAGTCGGGTGATACTTCATTCGCCAGGTACACCGCCGAGTGAGCCATCAAGCCAGATCTGGCCGAGTTGTTGGCCGCTTTCCGACATGACTATCTTCAAGGCTTCTTCCTTACAGGTGGCCCGGGTGACGGTGGTTCCCTTTTCAACGGAGTTATCGACGATGAACAAATCGTCGGGATCCGTAATGCAATCGACGACAGTCGGAGAATGAGTTGTGATCAAGAGAGGTCCGGTTGATTTGCGATTTCGCATCTTCTCCATGAGCTTGCGCAAGGCCCAAGGATGGAGAGCATTCTCCGGTTCCTCAACTGCCAGCGGGCCTGGACTCTCAAGCGCTATCAGGATTGCAAGTGCGTGCATGATTCCATCTGAGACGTTGGCCTGGCCAAGCCCGTCCTCAATTCCATCCTCCGTGAATTTGAGAGCAACCTGTCCCGGGAGGGGGTGGATCGTGTCGACGTCCTTGATTCGTGGATAGACTTCCCGCAGACCCGCTATGATGCCAGGAAGTTTTCCTTGCTGTTTGAATCGCTCAACTGCCAGCGGCAATCCTTCTCCCGTTGGGCCCAATACATGGCCGTGGCGCGCCGTAGTAAGCTGACTGTCTCGGCGCAGAGCAGAGGCGTCAAGGCGAAGTCGCGTAACTTGGAGCAATCTGGCATAGCGGAGCGAACGGAGTAACCAGAGTAGGTTCACCGCGTGAGGATCCCCTTCTCCTCCTATCTTGCTCAATCCCTCTTGCGTAATTCCCCATTCCTTGGGAGCGATTAAGTCCTTGAGGTCCCCATTCTTCCAATTGCTTGCGAGGACTTCACGGCCCGATTCGAGGATTCTTGCACTCTCCAAATCGACGCGGACCTCGCCAGCATTGGAACCTGCCCGTAGGGTCAGGTCGTGCTCCAACATCAAGTTGCTCAGCGCCAATCGCTCAGCCTGCCGAAAGGTAGCCATCTTTCTAAGCGGCGCTGTTATGCGGAACTTGATGAAATGTCTTCGTCGCTTCGTTCGCGTGACTAGTTGGTCAAACCCGCCGTACAATTCAAAGGGCTCGGTGGTGCCGTCTGCTTGTAGATCGAGAAGCAGTGAGAGCGCCTGAATTAGGTTCGTCTTGCCCGCAGCATTCGGGCCGACGAAAACCATGAAAGGCTGGATGGGGAGGTCTAGCTCTCTGATCGATTTGTAGTTTTCGATTCCAATCGAGGCTATTCCAAGGGTCGGGCTCGTGGCGTGTTCTTCTGGGTTCGAGATATGCCTTGAGGGATTCAAGCTCTGTCCGTCCTTGTCGAGCAGGAGGGTGCGCCACTTCAGCAACATTGCGGCGCGGTGGTTCGAAGTGTCCTGTGAATACTTTCCCAATCCGAGGATTCTTCCGGCTATGACGGTACGGTCGGGGGGGGGGCTGTCCAGAAGCTCAGGTGCGATTTTTTGAAGGGTTGGGCTTTTCTGGATTGCGGTTCGAAAAATCTCTCTCGATGAGGCAGAGTCACCGACCGCCGCCGCAAGCCTGTGTCCAATCGGAGTGAGTTCTACTGTGTCGGACGTGCCCTTCGTCAAGAGGCCTAGAGTCTCAGCTGCAGACGCGCCATAGTGAACTTGTCTCAGCGAGATTCCTTCACGTTCGGCGATATCTTTGAAAGAACCGATACCCGTGGCAACCGCACGGACGATCTGCCTTATTCGACCCAGTGTCGCCTGGGGTATGTCGAGTTCCGTAGCCACGTACCCCTATCATAGCCCAACAGTTGGAGATTCGGGAGAACTCCGGGTATAGGGCACGGGGCGGTCGAGTTCTGGTCTGAATGTGGGCGAACGGCGGCAACCGAGTGAGGATCCCTGGCGGGCATCGCCGACACGCCGCGGGATAGAATTCTCAGCGGCGGGCTGCCCCCTATCCCGATCGTGCACTCTGTCACCCAGAACCCGGTGCCTGGCCTACACTTCCTGCAGGAAGTCATCCATGGTCACGCCCTGGATGCGCTCAGCCTGAAAGCGGCTCGCCGAGACCACCGTCAGCTCGCCCCTGGGAAAGGTGTGCGAAAACCAGGCGAATTCGAGCGGCGAGGTGGGCTCGCGTTTGACCTCGATGAAGCTATTGTCGGCGGCAACGAAATCGAGTTCGTGGCCGCTCCCCTGCCAGAAGGGAAGCCGCTCTGGCTCGGGATCGCCCCGCAGCGCCTTGCGCCGATGCAGTTTCTGGGCGACCAGCCATTCCAACCAGACCGCGTGTCGCTCCGGTGGCAAAGCCAGCACGTCCTCCGGGGCCCGCATCTCCGCCTGCGACCAGGCCAGCGCGACCAGCAGGTTGACGAACGGGTACTTGGCCGGCTTGCGTGGCATCTCGATCCGGCGTCCGGGATCCCAGGGCAGAGACAGACCGACGCTCATCAGGTCGGCCAGCATCTCAAGATAGCCAGACGCGACTGTGCGTCTGAGAGTCTGATCCGGTGGTCTGCGCCGACGGCTATTGGAACGACAGGGAGGTCACGCAGAAGTCGAAGGACCCAGCAATGCCGCCGGAACTGGCCTGGAACTTGATTGCGTCTGTCTTGGGCGCTCCCAACAACGCTACGCCGAGGCTCGACTTGAAGCTGGTCCAGGGAATGGTCTGGGTGGTCGTGGTCACCCAGGCGAAGTAGTCAGTGCCGCTGACACCAACCTGGAGACGAAGATTGGCCCCGACGGGCAGACTGCTTGTTGTGACGGAGACGCCAGTGCCTGGAAGCTGGACCTGGACGATGTTAGTGAGCGAGGTGTCGGGCGACAGATTGAATCCGAAGCCAGCCCCCCAGACTGTGTAGTAGGGCACATCCACCGCGCCGGTTGTTCCTGAGGTGCAAAGACCGTCCGGACCCATGCAGATGGACGATGCCGTCCCGTCGCCGTAGCTGAACATGTAGCCACTGAAACCGCCAACTGTACACAATCTGCCCGGGCAAACGATGCCGCCCGTGCTTGTGGGCTGCGGCGTGCAGTTGTTGATGAACCTGGCTGTGACCGATCTTGCGGCACTCATCGTCACTGTGCAGACATCGGCGCCCACGCACGCGCCCGACCAGCCCACGAAGGTCGATGTTGCGTCCGGTGTGGCGGTCAAGGTGACGACAGTGCCGCCGTCGAAGTTTCCCGAACAGACAGAGAGGGCGCAGGTGATACCAAGGGGCGATGATGTGATAGTCCCACTGCCAGCGCCGCTGTAGCTCATGGTCAGGCCATACTGGGCCAGAGCGAAATTGGCGGTGACCGCCTTTGCCGCGTCCATGGCCACAATGCAGGTCCCTGTTCCCGAGCATGCGCCTGACCAGCCAGTGAAGGTCGATGAGGCGGTAGGGGTGGCAGTCAGCGTGACTGTGGCGCCGGCCGCAAAGGCTGCCGAGCAGACGCTGCCGCAAGCGATGCCTGAAGGTGCCGACGTGACCGTCCCAGTCCCCGCGCCACTCTTGTCGACGGTCAAGGCGTGGGGGATCGCCTGAAAATTCGCCGCAACTGAGGTCGCTGTCCCGACAGTCACAGCGCAGATTCCAGTTCCGCTGCACGCACCCGACCAACCCATGAAAGTGGATCCTGCGTCCGGCGTGGCGCTCAGGAAGACGAGAGCGCCTGTTGTGAAGCTGGCCGAGCAGGTGGTGCCGCAGCTGATGCCGGGCGGTGACGAGGTCACGGTGCCGCTGCCGCCGCCGATCTTGCTGACGGTCAGTCCGCTGGAGAGTGGATCGAAGTGGGCGATCACAGTCTTGGCGGCGTCCACGGTGACCGCGCAGGCCCCTGTGCCCGTGCACGCACCCGACCAACCCGTGAAGGTCGACGCTGTGTCGGGTGTGGCCGTCAGGAGGACGAACGAGCCGCTGCTGAAGCTAGCCGAACAGGTGGCGCCGCAGGTGATCCCGAAGGGCGACGAGGTGACGGTGCCCGCACCCGCGCCAGCCTTGCTGACCGTAAGGGTCCATTGGGCGGCGAAGTTCGCCGTGACGGTCTTGGCCAGATCCATGGTGAGGGCACAGGTCGTCGTGCCTGTGCACGCGCCTGACCAGCCAGTGAATGCCGATCCCAAATCAGGCGTGGCGGTCAGGAGGACCGTGGCCCCGGGGGCAAAGCCGGCGCTGCAAATCGCGCCGCAGTTGATGCCCGGTTGTGAGGAGGTCACGGTTCCGCTGCCTGTGCCCGTCTTGCTGACAGTCAGGTTGTTGAGGGCCACCCCAACATCAGGGCGCAGATCGGGCGGTCGCGGGGCGTCCACAACATCGCGAGCAGCGTCGATGGGGATTGGCGGCGCCAAAACGAAGGTGGGGGTGACGGACATGGTCGCGTCCATGGTCAGGGTGCAGGTGCCGGTTCCCGTGCACGCGCCTGACCAGCCGGTGAAAATTCCAGAGGGATTTGCGGTCGCGGTCAGGGTGACGACAGTGCCGGGCGCAAAGTCGGCCGAGCATGTGGTGCCGCAGTTGATGCCAGAGGGTGATGACGTCACGGTCCCGAAAGAAGACCTAGTCACGGTGAGGCTCTTGGGGAGTGCCGCGACGTCAGGCGCGACATCCGGCAGAAGGGGCGCTGCATCCGGCGGCGTCAGCTTGGGGGTGAAGTTGGCCGACACAGTCTTGTCGCTCTCCAGGGTCAGCGTGCAAGGGTCGGTGCCGGTGCAGCCGCCTGACCAGCCCGCGAAAACCGAGGTGGCATTCGCAGAAGCGGTCAAGGTGACGACCGAGCCCAATCTGAACATGGCGCTGCAGGTAGTGCCGCAACTGATGCCGGGCGGTGACGAGATCACCGTTCCGGCACCGGAGCCGGTCTTGCTGACCCCCAGGCTTCTGAATTCCCCGGCCGTGTCAGGGCGCGTGTCCTGCGGGAGCGGCCCGGCGTCTTTGCCCGCCGGTTGCCGATCCACAGAAGCGTCCGGCAGGGCAGGGGGCGTCGAGGCGCCCGCAGTGCCGCCGGAAGCCGCATCCCCACCCGCGCCCGTGCTGCCGCCCATGGCCTTGCTTCCACCAGTGCCCGGCACAAAGGGCGTCAGGTCGGACGGTCCGCGCACAGGGGTCCGGCATGTGCCGTTGATCGTACAAGTCAGGTTGGAATCCTGGCACGGATTAATGATGCACTCGCGGACCAGATACAGCTTGAGCAGTTTCGACTCGCCCTCGACGAAGGTGACGTCCGCCGTTTCGCTGACGATGGCTGAATGGTTCCGAACCCCGGACGCGACGATCCTGATGGTGCCTGCGTCGCCGGCCTTCACCGTGCCCACGCGCAGGGGTAGCCGGTAGGAGTCGGTCAGGGAATAGTAGTAGTGGCGTGGGGTCTTGCCGCTTACCGTGATCGCCAGATCGATCGTGTCCAACTCCGTGGGAATCGTCAGGTTACTGTTGACCTCGACGACCAGGAGGGTGCGCTGGTTGGACTGGCAGGCGCCAAGCAGCAACAGCGGCGCAAGTCCCAAGAAGAATCGCGCTTTCATGGCCGTCACTTCCCCACCGCGATGCACCCGTCGAGTCCCGACGGGCAGGTGCTGTCGCGTCCTGGGCTCCGGGTCGCCAGCAAGATTCCGGTCGCCACCCCGGCGGTCACGACCACGCCGATTGCGGTCCACAGCCACCAGCGGCTTCCGGATTGGACGGCGGGTATTGGGGTCGTGGGTGTTTGGCGCAAGTCCCAGGCCTGCGGCGGAACAGTTGCTGGCCCTGTTTGAACTGGTTGGGCGATTGGAAGTGGTGCGGGAGCCGCGATGGGTGGCGACTGCGCAGGCGCTGGAGGCGCGGGGGCCGGCGGTGCCGTAACGACAGGCATTGCGGCGGCCGGCAAGGGGGGCAGGGGCGGGGAAGAAATAGGTGCGGCCTGGGCAGCGGCCGGTGGCGGGGCCGCGGGCGCGGGAGCGATGGGCATCGCCGGGCTGGCAGTCGGCGGTGGCGCCAGGGGCGCGGCAACTGGCAGCATTGGCTTGGCCATCGGCGGTGGTGCCAGTGGAGCGGGCGCAACCGGCAGGGCTTGGTTGGCAGCTGGCGGTGGGCTGACGGGTGTTGGCACCTCGGCCGGTTTGTCAGTGGCGGCCTTGGCCTCGGTTGACTCCAAGTCTCTGATCTTCGCCTCGACGTTTTCGCGATAGGGCGTTTCGGGCACTTCGCGCAGGAAGGCCTTGTAGGTGATCACGGATTCCTTGTTGCGTCCGGCCTGGCGTTGGGCCTGGGCCACATTGAACAACAGGGCCGCGTCGCCCGACAACTTGTAGGACTTCTGGAAGCCAGCCACCGCCTCGTCCCATTGGCCCAGATTGAAGGCACGTGCAGCCTCTTCATAGGCCTGCTTGGCATCGGCCAAGTCGGCGCGCGAGTGCGCCTTCCTGCTGTCAGACGCCGCTTTCGATTTTTGTATCCGCACCACCGGCGGTTCCTCTGCCAGAGCAGCCCCGGCTTGTCCGACCAGCGCGCCGACGAGCAGCAAGGCGACCACGCATCGCCGTCGGTGTCGTCGTCTCTCGCAACCGTCCTGGGCGAAACGAGAGATATCGTCACTCATCAGATCTTCGCGCGGCATGTCAGCCTCCGCCCGGCATGATACCGGCACATGCGTGCGTCGGACAATGACCATGGGGCTTGTGTCGCTGGATACACAGCGAAAATCGGCGTAGTCTCGCGCCATCCTCATGCCCAACGTAAAATTTGTCTCCTGGTGTCTTCTCGGATTCTCCCTCGCACTGGCCGGATGCAAGACAGTCGCCCCTCCGGCGCCGGTGGCCACGCCCGCCGCAGTGCCGCCGCCGCCCGTTGCGACTGGCGCCGCCGTCGAACCCGACTTGAAACCAGCCTCTGCTGCGGCAGGGGCCTGGGGCATGACCTTGGTGGTCGCGTCGCCTTTGAAGTTGGTGGCCGACCTGGACGCCCTCTCCAAGAGCGTCGAGCTGCCCTTGCCGCTCGGCCAGTCGTTGCTCCCCACGCTGACCAGCCTGTTCGATCCAAGCGTGGCAAAGATGTCGCGCGAGACGCTCGATCACCTGGATGCCAGCCGTCCACTGGCTGTGGTTTGGCTGGCCCAGGGCAGTGATGCACCAGCGGGCTGGTGCGCCGCCATCGCCTTCAAGGAGCGCCCATCCGCACTGGATTCCCTGCACGGGATTGGGACCGCTGGCGCCCAGAACCCAGGCGTCGTCGAGCGACGCCTGCCGTCGGGCGAGCCGGTTTGGGGCGCGGTGAAGGACCGTCAGTTGTTGCTCTCCAGCTCGCGCGAAACTTTGCTGGCAGCCGCGGCCCTGGCCATCACAGCACAGGCCACGCCCATGTCGGGCCAGGCGCTCTTCACGCTATCCCCGTCGGTCATGGCCAGAAGCACGGGCCAGTCACTCGACGTGGTCGCCTCCTCGGTTCTGCGCGCGGCCCTGGCTGACATGGAAAAGGATACGACCGGCAAGGGCAAGCTGATCACGCCCGCGGCAAAAAGGATGACCGAGGCGCTCCTGCCGATCTTGGTCCGACCGTTGACGGAGATCGCTGTGGTCCGCGTCAGTCTCGACATCGGCTCTGGCCGGGGTGTGGTCCTGCGGGCCGAGGTCCAGCCCACGCCCGGTTCGGACCTTGCTGCCAAGGTCGCCCACGGTTCACCCTATGCCTTCGATTCCGATCTGCCCGTCCACAGCGATGCCAGCGCGGTCGTTGGATGGGGCGACATGGCGCCCTGGTTGGCGGACGTCACGACGGTTGTGGAAGCCTCGGGGCCGGCGGGCCAGGCCGCCAGCCGAGACCTGCGTGCGGTCTTCGGCGAATCGCTCGACGGTGGCTCGTGCGCCGCGGATGTCGGGTCGGTTCCCATCCATATGATGTGCAGCCTGTCGGTGCGGCCTGGCGTCGATGCTTCGGCCGCGTTGACCAAGTACCTCGCGTTCGTGCAGTCGTCCAACGCGTGGGAGGCGGAGATTGATGGGCGCAAGGCAAAGCCGATCAAGGTGAAGCGCGCGGGCAAGGTGGTGGAGATCGAAAAGACGATCGAAAGAAAGGACCCGCAGGCCGTGGCCGTGATGAAGGGGATCGTGGGTGGTGAGCGCGTGCACGCCGCGATGACGGTCAAGAAGGGCCGGGTGATCATCGCCATGGGTCCCAAGCCGCGCGAAATGCTCGATAGCTACGGCAAACAGCAGCAGCCCGTGAAGACCACGGCGCCCATCCTCGCTCGCACCCTGCTCGACACGGCAGGCGCCGATACGCTCGGTTCGGTTGACGTGGCGTCCGTCATCACCAAGCTGGCCATGACCTCGAAAGACGCGCGCAACGCGCCGTTGGGCGGGATGATGATGACCATGCCGGCTCTGGCTGAGCTGCGTGCGCCGGTGGTCCTGACGGGACAGGCGAAGGGCGGGCCTGCCATCGAGCTTCAGATCCCGTTCGGCAGCCTGCAGAACGTAGCCCGGGTGGTCAGCGCCTTCATGGGCCAGATGGGAGCGCCGCCTGCACGCTGATCAAAATACTAGTTGCAGAAATGCCTGAAAAATCCGCTACACTGAAAAACCAACCATGAAAGTTCTCGCAGTTTCGCTCGCTGCTGTGTTTGCCCTGATGGGGTTGCCCGCGCTCGCCGCTGCAGCCCCGGCGAATTCTTTCCGCGCTGCCGCCACGTCCGACGGAGCCAGCTGCCGGGCCAAGAAGAAGGCCAAGAAGCAGACTGCCGACAGCAAAGGCAAGAAGAAGGGCAAGGACGAGAAGAAGGCTTACGGCTTCGAGCTGTAGATCAGCTAGCGCGCTGACCGTAGGGTCATGCCGTCCGATCACCTTCTTCCCAGATTGCAGCCCTTCGCGGACATGCCAGGCTCCGCGTTGGCGCGATTGCGCGTCCTGGCAGCGGACATCGACGACACCATCACCGCGGCAGGCAAGCTGACCCCGCGCACCCTGGGGTTGTTTGAAGAGTTTGAGGCCGCCGGGCTGATCGTGGCCCTGGTGACCGGTCGTTCTGCTGGTTGGGCGCAGGCATTGGCCGGCTACCTGCCTGGCGTGCGCCTGGTGGTGGGTGAAAACGGCTTGGTGTGCTTCGACAGCGCGGGCCGCCGCGACCTGGGCCCGCCGCGCGACGCAGACTTTGCGTTCGTCCTGGCCGAAAACGCCGACCGCGTGGCGCGTGCCCTCGCTCTCACCCGCACCGATGACGACGCCTTCCGTTTGTTCGAGCGTACGTTTTTGCGGCCCGCCGGCTTCGACGCCGATGCTCTGCGCCGCTGCGGGCAGCTTGTCGACGCGGGTTTCGAGGTCATCGCAAGCTCGATCCACATTCACGTGCGTCCGTCGGGTTGGGACAAGGCGGACGGGCTGCTCGCCGCTCTTGGTTTGCCGGGTGTAGAGACAGACGCGAGCATTTTGTTCGTCGGCGACAGCAGCAACGATCGGCCGCTCTTCGCGCGCTTTCCCCGTACCAGTGTGGGCGTGCGCAACGTCGCGCGCTTTCTCGACGAGCTGGGAGCCGACCAACCTGCCTACATCACCGAGGGTGAGGCCGCGGCCGGCTTCGCCGAGGTGGGCGCCAGGCTGCTGCTCGAACGACGTCGCGCGCTGTAGGGCCCTGGTTCTGGTGCATCTGCACTTGCAGTGCGGCCAGTATCTCCATACCATTCGCCGTCGCATAGGTTCTCGAAACAAGTCCCCCAAGCTGGAGTATTCCCAATGGCGAAACTGTCTGGAAAAGCCCTGGTCGCCCAGGGAGGTGGTCCCACCGCCGTCATCAACCAAAGCCTCGTGGGCGTGGTCCTTGAGGCGCGCAAGTTCCCCGAGATCACCAAGGTCTATGGCGCTCGCCACGGCGTGCGCGGCATCCTGAACGAGGATTTCATCGACCTCACCCAGGCCACCACGCACAACCTGGAAGAGGTGGCGCGCACCCCGGCCTCGGCGCTCGGCTCCACCCGCGACAAGCCCGACGAGGAATACTGCCGCAAGATGTTCAAGATCATGCTGGCGCATGAAATCCGCTACTTCTTCTACATCGGCGGCAACGACTCGTCGGACACCTGCCGCATCGTGAACGAGCAGGCCAAGGCCGCTAGCTACGAGCTGCGCACCATCCATGTGCCCAAGACCATCGACAACGATCTCGTGGGCACCGACCATTGCCCCGGCTTCGGCTCTGCGGGCAAGTTCGTGGCGCAGGCCTTCGCGGGCGCCAACCAGGACAACCGCGCTCTGCCCGGCGTGTACATCGCCGTGGTCATGGGCCGGCACGCCGGCTTCCTGACGGCTGCCTCGGTCTTCGCGCGCAAGTACCCCGACGACGGTCCGCACCTCATCTATCTGCCCGAGCGGGCCTTCAACCCCGAGAGGTTCATCACCGACGTGGAGTCGGTCTACGCCAAGAACGGCCGCTGCATCATCGCAGTGTCCGAGGGCGTTTGTGGCGCCGATGGCCAGCCCATCATGACCTCGCTCAAGCCGTCAGTGGAAAAGGACGCCCACGGCAACGTGCAGCTTTCCGGCACAGGCGCGCTCGGTGACCTTCTGGCTGACCTCATCAAGGCCAAGACCAAGATCAAGCGCGTGCGCGCCGATACCCTGGGCTATCTGCAGCGGTCCTTCCTTGGCTGCGTGAGTTCGACCGACGCCAGCGAAGCGCGCGAGGTGGGCGAAAAGGCGGTGCAGTTCGCGGCCTGGCACAACGTCGATGGATCCGTGGCCATCCGCCGCGTGGGCGACTACGCGGTCGAGTACGATCTACTCAAGCTGACCGACGTGGCGGCCAAGACCAAGCACATGGCCGACGACTACATCAACTCAGCAGGCAACGACGTCACCGAGGCGTTCAAGACCTACGCGCGGCCGCTCGTGGGCGAGCTGCCCGACATGGGGCGCATCGCCGCGCCGGCCGTACACAAGATCAAGGGCGAATAGCACAACACAAGGAGAACCCAATGGCAGAGTCACGCGTTTCGTTCAAAGACATAGGCATCGTCAACACAAAGGCGATGTTCAAGGCGGCGATGGCAGGCAAGTTCGCCGTCCCGGCCTACAACTTCAACAACATGGAGCAGATGCAGGCCATCGTGATGGGCTGCGTGGAGTCGGATTCGCCCTTCATTCTCCAGGTCAGCTCGGGCGCCCGCAAGTACGCCAACCAGGTGCTCCTGCGCTTCCTGGCTCAGGGTGCGGTGGCCATGATCCGCAGCATGGGCAGCAAGCTCAACTTCGCCCTGCACCTCGATCACGGCGACACGGTGGAACTGTGCAAGTCGTGCATCGACACCGGCTTCTCGTCGGTGATGATCGACGGCTCGCACCACCCATTCGAGAAGAATATCGAAGAGACGCGCAAGGTGGTGGAATACGCCCACCAGCACGACGTCACCGTCGAGGGCGAGCTGGGCGTGCTGGCCGGTATCGAGGACGACGTCGTGGCCGCCAAGTCGATCTACACCCAGCCCGACGACGTGGAGAAGTTCGTCAAGGCCACCGGGGTGGATTCGCTGGCCATCTCCATCGGCACCTCGCACGGCGCGTACAAGTTCAAGCCCGCGCAGTGTACCCGCAACGCCAAGGGCGTTCTTGAGCCGCCTCCGCTCCGTTTCGACATCCTGGAGGAGATCGAGAAGCGCATCCCCGGCTTCCCCATCGTGTTGCACGGGGCTTCGTCGGTTGTGCTCAAGTACGTCGAGATGATCAACAAGTTCGGCGGCAAGCTGGACGACGCGGTCGGCATCCCCGAAGAGCAGCTCCGTCGCGCTGCTGGCTCTGCGGTGTGCAAGATCAACATCGACTCCGACGGCCGCCTGGCCATGACGGCGTTGATTCGCAAGGCGCTGTGGGAGAACCCCAAGGAGTTCGATCCGCGCAAGTACCTGGGACCGGCGCGCGACGAGCTGAAGGTCCTCATCGCCGAGAAGAATCGCAACGTGCTCGGCTCCGCCGGCCACGGCAAAGAGATCTTCGGGGCGTAAAACGCCCGCGACAGACAAAATGAAGGCCTCTTCCCTGAAAAGGGGAGGGGCCTTTGTGTATCATTCACAGCGCGACACCATGATCACTGCAGCCCAGTCCCAGTCCCGGTCCCTGTACGTGACGCTCGCTCCCCTGCCAGGTCTGGAGGAGGTCGAGCGAGACTGGCGCGCGCTGGAGAGTCGCAGTGATCGCTCCTTCTTTATTTCATGGGGCTGGATTGGGGCTTGGCTCGGGGCGCTGCCTTCGTCCATCCGGCCGGAGCTTCTGCGGGTTTGGTCGCAGGGGCGCATTGTCGCCGTGGGCGTGCTGGTCCCTCGCCTGCTGCGCAGGCACGGTGTGTTCCTCTCTCGGGCCCTGTTCCTGAATTCCACAGGTCACCCCGATCTGGACGCACTGACCATTGAATACAATGGTCTATTGACCGAGCGCGGATTCGAGCGGGCGGCCGCACGAGCGTGCGTCGAGTTCCTGCTTTCTCGGGGTGATTGGGATGAATGCTTCCTCGATGGACTGGGCGATCCCGGGTTGTTCAAGTCCGCGAACGGCGTCCGTTGGCTGTCGAGGCGCCAGAGCAAGTGTCGCTTCGTAGATTTGCAGGCTCTTCGCCAGCGTGGCGGCGCCTATCTCGACCTTCTTGGCTCCAATACGCGTCACAATATCCGCCGCAGCATTCGTGAGTACGAGAAATTCGGATCGCTCTCTCTCGAAAGTGCGGCCAACCCCGAACAGGCAGCGACGTTTCTTGACGGCCTTGTAAAACTGCACCAAGCCTATTGGCAGACCAAAGGTGAGCCCGGGGCGTTTGCCAATCCATTCTTTCTCGAGTTTCACACGCACCTCGTGCGCTCGCTTTTCGCCGACGGCTCTATTCAGCTCTTGGCGCTGCGTGCCGGCACTGAGACAGTTGGCTATCTCTACAACTTCGTCGACCGGGGCCACGTCTACAACTACCAGGCCGGCTGCAACTACGCGCTAGGGGCGAAATCCTATGGGCGGCCTGGGCTGGTCTTGCACTCCTACGCTGTGGAGTTCAACCGCACCCAAGGGCATCTCCTTTACGACTTCATGGCGGGTGACAGCCAGTACAAGCAGATACTTGGCCTCGGCTCGACCGACATGGTCTGGCTGGTGGGCCAGCGGCCTCGGCTCAGGTTCTTGGTGGAGGATGGGCTGCGCTGGATTCGGGCCCAAGCCGTCAACTCTCTGTCGGAAATGCGCAAGAAGGGCTGCGAATCGGAGGGTTCGGTCGCTCAGCCCAAGACGGAGTAGCGGCCGGCTGCTCCGCTCGGCGTCCTGTCACCAACGAAGAGCTGATTTTCTCTACCTCCTCGCGCGCGACGGGGCCAGAGTGTATCTTTCGTCCCGGAAGAAAGGAGACTGAAGGTTTTCATGCCATCTCCCTTGATCAGCGTCATCATCCCCACATTCAATCGCGCCTACAGCCTCCCGCGCGCGATCAACAGCGCCCTCAACCAAACTCATGGTAACGTCGAAGTCATCGTAGTCGACGACGGATCGACCGATGAAACTCAGGAACTGACGCGATCGATCTATGCGACGGAACCTCGGGTGACAATAGTCCGCCAGGCCAACGCCGGTGTATCCGCCGCTCGCAATCATGGACTTGCGCTGGCCAAAGGCGAATTCATCTCGCTGCTCGACTCTGATGACGAGTGGTACCTCTGGAAGTTGTCGGTGGAGCTGGCGTGTCTGAACTTCGTTCCCGACGCCGGCATGATTTGGACCGACATGGACGCCATCGGCCCCGATGGAACGGTCGTCAAGCACAAATACCTGAAGACCATGTATGGCGCCTATCAACAGCTAGGCGAAAGACCGCTGTTTGGTCGGAGCTGGGACATCGGAGAGGTCATAGCCGATGGGCCTGCCGACATCCGCGGGGCGCGTTTGTTCGCCGGGGACATTTTCTCGGAAATGATACTGGGGAACCTTGTGCACACGTCGACCGTGCTCTTGAGGCGGGAGCGCCTGCAACGTTTGGGGGGGTTCAATGTGAAACTGAAAGTCTCAGGGGAAGATTACGATTTTCACCTGAGAACCTGCCGTGAAGGTCCCGTGGCCTTTCTCGATGCTTCGAGCATCCGATATCAGATCGGGATGGGTGATGCTCTGACCCGGCCGGAGCACATGATTCACCTGGCGCTGAACGACCTGCAAACGATTCTTCCCGTACTGGAGACGGACAGAGATCGGATTCGGCTACCCGAGGAAATGATCAACGAGAGGATTGCATCGTCCTATTTCTGGATCGGCCAAGCCTATCTGGACCTGGGGGAACTTCATAAGGCACGACCGTTCTTGCTCAAGGGTCTCGTGCGCTCGCCCTATCATCTACGTCCGTGGGAGAGCTTGATCCTGTCCTGCTTTCCGAAGCGACTCAGACGCCACATCATAGACTTGGTTCACGTTCTGAAGCGGCCGCACAAGAGCTGATCGCCGGGATCACGGCGACACGGTGGAATGCGCAAGGTGGTGGAATACGCCCACCAGCACGACGTCACTGTCGAGGGTGAGCTGGGCGTGCTGGCCGGGATCGAGGACGACGTGGTGGCCGCCAGGTCGATCTGCACGCAGCCTGGACCTGGCGACGGACTGAGCCCGATCGGCTACCCGCCGTTGCTTTCGCCGCCTTCTGGCGTTGCTGGTGGGGTGGCTTCGGCCGGCGGCTGGGCCAGGTGCGGATGGCGCAGGGCTTCGCGCGCGGCATCGCGTGCGGCGGTGACCTGGGCCAGCTTGCACGCCCCGCACAAGGCGGGCGCGGCCCAGTTGCCGAGGTGGGTTTGCAGCTGGCTCTCCGGCGGCCAGTAGATGGGCGTCGCGCACTGGATGCAGGGAATTTCCTGGGTCTTGCGGCCGGAAAGGAACTCGGCGCAGGCCGAGCAACGCCGTTCAGGCGGCTGTGGCTCGCGGCGGCGACGGTTCTTCTTGCCCTTGCCTTGGCGCCCGGGAGGCGGGGCCGCCACTGCGGTTGTCGGCGTTGGGCTGGTCTCGACCACAGGCGTGGTCGGGGCCGCTTCGGGGGCGACTGGCAAAGCCACATCGGTTTTGGCCATGTCGATGGCGGCGCCAGGCGCAGCCGCGGGCGCGACCGCCGCTGCTTCCGTCGGCGGCTCTTTCGGCGGCTCTTTCATCTTGGGCCGCACGCCGGCTGCAAGCTGCTGTTCCTTGCTCCAGGTCCAGGTCCCAGGGCAGCCATCGGTGCGACAAGCGATCTCTCGATCATCGAGATCGCCCAGTTCCTTCTCGCATTCGGTGCAGTAGCGCGGATAGGGATCGGCGCTCTTGCCGCGCACCAGGCGGGCTAGCTGCGCGCCCCGCTTGTCGCTCCAGGTGCCCTTGCATCCGGCGCGGCGGCAGGGTCGCTCCTCGTCCTTGAGGTTGCTCCACAAATCGAAGCAACGTTGGCACATGCGCGACGGCGCCTTGGGCACCGGCTTGTCGGCCACGCAGGCATCGAGCTGATCACTGCGCAACCAAGTCCAGGTGGATTTGCAGCCAGAGGTGCGGCAGCGGATTTCACGGTCGAAAAGTTTTCCGAACTCGGTTCGGCACTCGACGCACATGCGGCGGGGCGGCTCGTTGGGCTTGCCCGTGGCAAAGGCCTGAATCTGATCGTCCGCCTTCCAAGTCCACTTGCGCGAACAAGAAATGATTCCGCAACTGACCGCCCGGTCCTTGATCTTGCGGGCGACTTGCGTGCACGGCTCGCACATGTAGCCCGTGAAGGTCACGCCCGTCGTGGTCACCGGCGTCGTTGAGTCAGCCGGCGGATCACCCTGGAAAACCAGTTGTTGCTCACGGGTCAGCACGGCGTGGCGTGTGCAGCCCGGCACGGCGCAGGGGATCTCTTTGTCTTGCAGGCTATCCAGCATCTGCTGACAATCGGCGCATAAGTGCTTGGGGGCAGGCCGCTGTGTAGCGAACGCCTCCAACTGGTCCATGAGCGGCCAGGTCCACTTACCCGTGCATCCCTTACGATCGCAGGGTCGCTGCGCATCCTTGAGGGATCGGAATTTCGTCCGACACGGATCACACATGCCTTCGGTGGGATCATCCGCCGTGGGCGCTGTGTTCCCGGACAGGCCAAAGGCCTTGTTCGAGAGTTGAATCCAACTCCGGCTACAACCGGAAACCCGGCAAGGCACCGACTTGGCGCCCAACCTATCTGCGAGCGTGAATTTTCCTGCGGCCATCTGAAGGGCTGTATGGTGGCAAACAAAGGCCGTCTAAAGCAAGCAACAAGTCGATGCCTTTTTGGCACATGGCGCCGTGAAGCCTTTTTCGGTTGACTGCGCCGTGGCTCTCTCCCCATCCTTGGGCGCGCGCAATGCAAATCACGATAGAAGATATTTCTCCGGTTGAAAAACGAGTTGACTTCGAGGTCCCCTGGGGGGACGTCGAGCCCCGCCTGCACACCGCCTACGAGAAGCTGCGGCGTGAGGTTCACCTCAAGGGGTTCCGTCCTGGCAAGGTTCCGCGGCAGGTGGTTGAACGCCTGTACCGCAACCAGGTCGAAGGCGACGTGGCTGGCGAGTTGGTCGAGATCGCGGTCCGGCAGGCCGTCGAGGAGAAGCAGATCCAGCCGGTGGCTCCTCCCACCGTCGACAAATTGGAACTGAAGCAGGGCGAGCCCTTGCGTTTTTCCGCGCGTATCGAGGTGCGCGCGCAGGTGACCCCCAAGGACTACACCGGGATTCGCCTGTCACGCCGACCGACCAAGGTGACCGACGAAGACGTGGCGCAGGCCCTGGAAGGCTATCGGCGGCAGCATACGTCCTATCTGCCGGTCGAGGGCCGCGAGCTCACGGCCGAGGACGATCTCCTGCGGGTCGAGGTCCACGGAAAGATCGGCGAGCACAAGATCAAGACCAAGACCGTCACGGTCGACTTGTCCGACGAGAACGCGGGCGGCCTGCCTGGGCTGGCCTCGCGCCTGCGCGGCGTGCCGGTGAACGCTGCTGGCCTGGACCTTCGCTACCACCTGCCTGACGACGGTCCCCTCAAGGGACTGGCAAAAGGCGAGGTCAGTCTGCGCGTGACGATCAAGGAAGCGCGCAGCCGCAAGGTGCCAGCGCTCGACGACGAGTTGGCCAAGGACACCGGTGAAGCCAGCACGCTCGACGAGTTGAGGACCAAGGTGCGCGACAAGCTGGTCGAGGCTGACAAGCTGCGCATCCGGCGCGAAATGTCTTCGGCGGTGGTCAAAGAGATGGTGAAGCGCAACGAATTCCCCGTCGCGCCTTCGCTGATTGACCGCTACGCCGAGAACATCGTTTCACGGGTCAAAGCCCAGCTCATGATGGCGGGCATCGACGTGGAAGCGGGCGGGGGCTATGACAACGAAGCCATGAAGAAGGAAGTGCGCGCCGAGGCCGAGGAATCGGCCCGCGCTGGCGTGCTTCTGCGGGCCATCGCCGAGCGCGAGGGCGTGCAGGTCGATGCGGGCGACGTGCAGAAGCGCGTGGTCGAACTGGCCAATGCCCGCGGCGAGAACGTCAACAAATTGCGCACCGAACTGGAGCGTTCGGGCCGCATCGACGGCGTGCGCGTGCAACTCCTGGAAGAGAAGGCGCTTGATTGGCTTTTGGCCCAGGCTAAGGTTGTCGACGAGGATCCAGAGAGTTTGATCATCACGCCCGAGCAAGGCAGCGCAAAGCGGCTGGTTCTCACTCCAGAGGAAGTGGCCGCCGAGTCGCGTGCAAAGGGCGGCCAGCCGCCCGGAAAGTAGATTCCATGCAGGACCCCAGGAATTCGATGTCGTCCATGCCGCCGGTTACCAACAACTTCATCATCCCGACGGTTATCGAGCAAACCCACCGCGGCGAGCGCGGATGGGACATTTTCTCGCGCCTGCTCAAGGACCGTATCATCTTCCTGGGCAGCGGAGTGGACGATCAGATCGCCAACATCGTCATCGCCCAGCTGCTGTTCCTTGAGAGCGAGGACCCCGACAAGGACGTCATGCTTTACATCAACTCACCAGGCGGCATGGTGACGGCCGGCATGGCCATCTACGATACGATGCAGTACGTGCGGCCCGATGTGGCCACCTTCTGCATGGGCCAGGCGGCGTCGATGGGCGCTTTCCTTCTGGCCGGCGGGGCCAAGGGCAAGCGCTACGCCCTGCCGCACTCACGCATCTTGATCCACCAGCCGCTCGGCGGCTTCTCTGGTCAGGCCACCGACGTGGACATCCATGCACGCGAGATCCTGCGCACGCGCGACAACCTGAACGAGCTCTTGGTCAAGCACACCGGCCAGCCCATGGACCGCATCAAGCACGACACCGAGCGCGACTACTTCATGAGCCCCGCCGAGGCCAAGGAGTACGGCATCGTGGACGAAGTCATCGCGCACAAGAATCACGGCAAGGACAAGTAGCTTCAGCCCTTCGATAGCGAGGGCCGGGATCGCCACGGGGCGTTCTTGCACCTGAGCCAAGGTGTGATAATTTGTCATACTATGGCCAAGGCAAAAGTGGCGGTGACGATCGACTCCCGGATTCTTGAAGATCTGGACGCCTTGATTGCCGCGGACCGGTTTCCCAACCGGAGCCAGGCGGTCGAGGCAGCGCTGGTGGACAAGATCGACCGACTCCGACACACCCGGCTGGCGCGGGAGGCGGCCAAGCTCGATCCCCGACAGGAACAGGCCGAGGCCGATGAAGGTCTCGCCATGGATGCAGCGACATGGCCCAAATACTGAGGGGCGACATTCGATGGGCGGAGCTGAACCCCGTTCGTGGTCATGAGCAGGCAGGCACCCGCCCGGTCTTGATCGTGAGTCATGATGTGTTCAACGAGCGATCCGGCACGGTGATCGCAATGGCCATGACCAGCCAGGAACCTCGGGCCGGTTTCCCATTGACCTGGGAGAGCAAGGCTGCTGGTCTCGCCAAGCGTTCGTGGATCAAGATCAGCCAGGTGCGAACCCTCTCGGTGGAGAGAATCGGCAAGAGGCTGGCCCGCGCTTCGGCAGAAGAGATGGCGCGCGTGATCGAGGGACTCAATGAGATCGTGGCCGACTGAGTCGGCACAACGGCATGGCGTTTACCGGCGGGGACGCCGCCGAGTTGGCGACTCGATTCTACACTCTGTCCTTGCGGCGACCCCGCTTCACCGGCTTGTTCGGCGCCGACCGGGTTGGGTCGACACCGGTAACTGAGCCTCATGACAGATGGCGACGAGCCAGACGGTGAGTTTTCCCACCCGATGGAAGATTCGCCAAGGTGGGACGATCGCTTCGCAGTGGGCGAGTTCAGGAAACGCTGGGATCTTCCGACGCGACTGCGGATACGTGGTCAACCGAGGCAGGCTCCTTTTCGCCCGCGCCTTGCACTTCGTGTGCAAACGGTTTCTCGAGTCTTGTACTTGAAGTGCAATCGCAGATGCGCGCCCAGGCGGCTGGTGACGAAAATCCTCGCTCTCTCTTGCTGAGATGAGCTGGCATGGGGCTTGCTGATGTGCTCGGCGGCTGCGCGTGTGGCAAGGCCCGCAGCCGCCTAGGCCTCTAAGACGAGGGCTCCTCATGACGACATCACCTGAACAAACACCCTGTTTCGCTGGTCGGACTCGAATGGTGCCGCGCGGGGAAGCCACGCAGCCTTCGCCCTTGAACCTTCGAGCCTCGGCAAACCATCGTCACGCCACTGTGATACCCTTGCCCGCTGGACCGCCGCGCCGGCAAGAGCAGAACTGGAGAGTTGAAATGTCGCCATCGTGGTTGCGCATTCTTGGCTTGATCGTCGTCTCCGCTTGGCTCGCCGCCAGTTGCACCGGGGGGAAGAAGATCGAGGTAGGCGGCTCGTGTGTGCTCAACAGCGACTGTGACCGGGGGCTGGTGTGCACCTGGGGCAAGTGCCACGCTGCCTGCCGTACATCGGTGGACTGCCCGGCGGGACAGAGTTGCGTCACCGCCAGCGACCAATCGACAGTGTGTCAGCTTCCCGTCGAAACGCACTGCCTTTACGCCAGCGATTGTCAGCAGCCGCTCTCGTGCGCCGTGGATCAGCGGTGCCACAATCAGTGCCAGTCGAATATCGATTGCCCCTCTCGGCAAACCTGCACGACCACGAAGACCTGCGCCGAGCCGAGGCAGGTGGATTCAAACAACAACCTCATCGGGACCGACGGAGGTGTTACTGGCTCCGGTGGTGATTCGGGCGCTGGCGGCACTGGCACTTGCACAACCGGGGCTGAACTCTGCCCGTGCTTGCCGGATGACACGTGCAATCCAGGTCTGATTTGCGCTTCCCGCCTGTGCGTAAGGTTGGGTGCCGGTGGCAGCGGCGGTCGGGGCGGCACTGGCGGCGGTGGGGATGCCGGGGTTCGAGACGCCCTTGGCGGTCAGTCGGTTGTTACCACCGGTGGCACGACCGGCAGTGGCGATGCCTGGATGCCAGACGCGTCTGGCGCTCCGCCGGATGCTCCCATCGGTGGCACCGGTGGTGGCGTCGGTGCAGGCGGCAATCCCGGCACGGGAGTCACGACAGGCACGGGCGGCAATCCTGGTGTGGGCGGCACTACAAGCTCAGGTGGTACCGGCGGCGCGACGAGCGTTGGCGGTACGGCAGCTGGTGGCACAGCGACCGGTGGGTCACTGGCAACGGGAGGTACCACGAGCACGGGTGGTCCCTCGACTAGCGGCGGGACCCCGACAACCGGTGGAATCACCGCGAGCGGCGGCAGGGGTGATGCCGGGCTGGCGGACGCGCCCAGTGCTCAGCCGGATGGCACCAATCGTGACACCGCTGGTGGAGCGGGCGGAGTCGGGGATGGAGGTGCCGCCGACGCGCCCAGTAATTGTCAGGCAGGCCCCGGGGGCTACTGCTGGATGACGTGGACCGATCCTGGCGCGGCAGCTCAGTGGGTTACACCGCCCAGCGCTGGCTCCGCGCACCTGCTGGCGCAGGGCTCAGCAGATGGACAGGCAGGCATGGAAGCGCTCCTGCACGCCGGTGACGCAGTCGATCTGAGCGCATACGATCAGCTATGGTTCGACGCGACCATTCCCGTCGGTCTGCAGGTTGCCGTGACCATTGGGCGTGGGAATCGATCAGAGTATTGCTCGTGGAATCTGCTCGGCGCAGGCTCCACCCAGTACAAGGTCGACCTCACGGCAGCTGACTACTGCTTGCCCACGGCCTGCGGGCTGGATCGCTCTGCGCTGGAGTACGTGCAATTCGGCACAACATTTTTCGGCACCACCATTGATGTCAACGTTACGAATCTCGGCTTCGCAACCGTGTCGAGGGGCTTTGGGGCACTCACGAGCGTGGCAAGCGCAGGCTTGGGTCTGAATAGCTGGTGTTGCTCAACGTTCGCGTTCGGCTACGGTGTGACCGCTGCCTGGGCCAGTCCGCCCACCTCGACACAGATGCACGTCCAAGCCGTCGACACCTCTGTGCAAGGGGACGCAGGCATGCGCATTGAGCTGCCCCCGTCGCAGCAGGATCTCTCGCAGGCGTCGCACATGGATTTGGACGCGGTTGTCACCGTGACCGGCGGAACGCAATTCTGGGTCAACATGCGGAACCCAAGCGGCGCCGAATGCCTGTTCCGTGTGACAACTGTGTCTGGCATCCACACCTACACCCTACCGCTAGCTTCACCTGACTGGTGCGGGACAGGACAGGGCCGGGCCTTCGAGCTGGGCGCAGTTGACGCCTTGGAGATCGGCTCGCCCTGGGATCAAGCTGCGAGTGCGGACATCATGATCACTCGAATAGCGTTTCGCTAGTCCGCAGGGCGTGGGTCTAGGAAGGCTCCCCCGAGGGGCCGCGAGCGCACTCGCCGCCGCCACGGCAGCCGGTCGTCCTCCCGCCGGCGAACGTTCGCGTGTCGGCTCTCAGGGTGTCGGCTCTCAGGGTGGCGGGAGCACCCCGCCAGTGCTAACGTTCCCTTGTGCCGCCTGGCAAACGTGACGAATCCGGAAGTCTATCCTGCTCTTTCTGTGGCAAGAGTCAGAAGGAGGTCAGGAAGCTTATTGCCGGCCCGACCGTGTACATCTGCGATGAGTGCATCGGGCTGTGCAACGACATCATCGCCGAGGAAATCGAGAAGGATACCGAGGGGTTCGGCCTGGCTACGGTGCCCAAGCCGGCTGACATCAAGGGCGTGCTCGACGAATACGTCATCGGGCAAGAGCGCGCCAAGAAGATCCTTTCGGTCGCCATCCACAACCACTATCGCCGCATTGATGCCAAAGTGGGCGCCGATGAGTGCGAGCTGGGCAAGTCCAACATTTTGCTCCTCGGCCCGACCGGGTCGGGCAAGACCCTGCTGGCCCAGACCCTGGCCAAGATTCTCAATGTTCCCTTTGCCATCGCCGACGCCACCAACCTGACCGAGGCCGGCTACGTGGGCGAGGATGTCGAAAACATCATCGTCAATCTGCTGCAAAACGCCGAGCACGACATCGAAAAGGCCGAGCGCGGAATCGTCTACATCGACGAAATCGACAAGATCGCGCGCAAGGGCGAGAACCCGTCCATCACCCGTGACGTGTCGGGCGAGGGTGTGCAGCAGGCATTGCTCAAGATCCTGGAGGGCACGGTTTGTAACGTCCCGCCCAAGGGCGGTCGCAAGCATCCCCAGCAGGAATTTTTGCAGGTCGATACCACGCACATCCTGTTCATCTGCGGTGGCGCGTTTGTCGGGCTGGACGACATCATCGAGCAGCGCATCGGTCAGAAGCAGATCGGCTTCGGCGCCAAGATCCAGTCAAAGAAAGAGCGCCGGGTGTGGGACCTTCTGCGCGAGGTGCAACCCGAGGACTTGCTCAAGTACGGCATGATCCCCGAGTTTGTGGGGCGCATGCCGGTGGTGGCGCCCTTGCACGAGCTCGATGAACAAACCCTCATCGACATCCTGACCAAGCCCAAGAACGCACTGACCAAGCAGTATCAGAAGCTGTTCGAGATGGACAACGTGAAGCTGCGCTTCACCAAAGGATCCCTGTCCGCCATTGCGCAAGAGGCGCAGAAGCACAAGTCCGGGGCGCGCGGCCTGCGCGCGATTCTTGAGCAGGCGATGCTGGACGTGATGTTCGAGGTGCCGTCGGCCTCGCCCGCGGTGCGCGAAGTCGTGATCAGCGAAGAGACGATTCAGAAGGGTGAGCAGCCGATGCTCATCTATCAGAAGGCCGCCGCCGGCTCGGGCGCGTAGCTATCGGGTTGGTCGGGTGTCTGCTTCCAGGGCGGCGATGATCCCGGAGTAGGCCTGGCGGTTTTCCTCGCTGAGCGAAGCCAGATCACGATGGGCGTCGAGGACGACTCGTCCCATGATGTCGGGCAGAAGGTCGTCGTCGTCCAAGCGCACTTCAGAAACGCTGGCTTCCTCGGCAAAGGGCCAGCGGTCGACGATAACGAAGAGGGTGTCGAAGGCCGCCGAGAGCAGACAGGTCAGCACATCATGCACGCCGCACACAATCACCGCGCGGCGGCCGTGTTCCAGCGTGGCCCGGCCGAGGTGGGCGAGCAGGCCCATGCCTGTGCTGTCGATGCTTTCGAGTTCTCGCAGGTCGATGATGATGGTGTCGCCCGCTTGCTGAATCAGCAAGTCGTCGATGAACGAGCGCAAGGCGCGCGCCGTCACATAGCGAACCTGCCCCTTCAGAACCAGGATGGGCGATTGGTCAAGATAGCCGCAGTAGGCTCTAGGCGTTCGCACGGTTGCCATCATCACCTCCACGCTGAATGATCAGGATCGCCACGTCGTCGGGCAGGGACGACCTGCTGTCGAGATGCAGCTCCTGCCGCGCCTGCTCGACTGTGACATCCGGCCTTCCGAAGAAACCCCGCAGATAGTTGAGCTTGTCATCCAGGGTCGGCTGGCCCAGCACTTCCAGCACGCCGTCGGAGAAGACCGACAGGCTCATGGAGGCGGCTAGCGGCACGCGGTGCTCCTGGTACCGACTGTGGGGCATCATCCCGACCGGAACGCCCGGCTGTTCAAGTACGCTGACCGCACCCGCGTCGCACAGCACCGGCCAGGGGAAATGCCCGGCGTTGGCGTAGAGCAGGGTGTTCTCCTGCAGATCGATCACTCCGTAAAAGATCGTCAGATGCTTGTCGAGGTCGTCGCGGGCCATTTCGTCGTTCAGGCGCATGAGCAGGCGCGCGGGCGACAGCACCAGATCGTCTCCCGATTGCAGGGCGCCGGCCACGTGACGCTGCACGAAGGTGCGCAGCAGAACCGTCACCAGGGCGGATGAAACACCGTGGCCCGATACGTCTGCCAGGTAGAACCCCCAATGCCGTGGATCGATGGTGAAGGCATCAATGAAGTCGCCGCTCAGAAACGTGGATGGCACGACGTCGCGAGTGAACAGATAGTCGCCGAAACGCTGGTGGTCGCGCGGCAGCATACGAAACTGGATTTGGCGGCCGGCGTTTTCGTCCTCGGCCAGAAGGCGCAGGCTGGCTGCCAGCTCGCGGTTGAGAAGTTCGAGGTGCGTGCGATAGCGACGGTTTTCTTCGACCAAGGCGGCCTTTTCCAGCGCCTTGTTGACCGCATGCTCGAGCACCGGGAGATCGATGGGCTTGGCGACGTAGTCCCACGCGCCCAGTTGCAAGGCGCCGATGGCATCCTGCAGAAGGCCTTCGCCCGACATCACAATGATTGGAAGATCAGGGGACTCCTGCTGCAGCACCTTGAGCACGGCCAGTCCGTCGAGGTTGGGCATGCGCAGATCGCAGAGCACCAGGTCGGGATTGCTCGTCCGAATGACGTCCAGCCCCTGTCGGCCATCGGCAGCCTCAAGCGCGGTGAACCCAATCCGATCCAGGAAGCGAACCAGCAGCTTCCTCACCATCTCGGTATCGTCGATGACAACGATCCGTTTTCCGCGCAGCGCCATCGGCCTCTCCCTTCAGCCGGTGAAGTGCCACCAGCGACCCCAGAACGGCCAAATATACGGCGGCCCACCGTCAGAAGACAGAAAAGGTGTTCGTCGAGCGGCTATCTAGCCGATCTGTTGGGGGAATCAGCGACAGGCTCTGTGCAGAAAATTCCTCTCCAGCCCAGTCGCGACTAAGATCGCTTCGGGTCCATGGCTTGGGAGAAGACCAAAGCTCTCAATGAGCCGCCGAGTGCGGAACGGGCCTTTGCGGCCACCGCGCTGGACGCGCAAGGCCCGGTGGTCGAGCATCCGATGCGCGCCGAGGATTCGCTGGTCGGCAAGCGCATCGACCATTTTCAGATTCGTGAGTTGCTGGGCGAAGGCGGCATGGGCGCGGTGTACCTGGCGCATGACGTTTCGCTAGAGCGGACCGTGGCCATCAAGGTGCTGCGGCGTGAGCTGGCCTCCGACCAGAGACTGGTCGAGCGGCTGGTGAAAGAAGCCCAAGCCCAGGCCTGCCTGCAGCACCCGAACGTCGTCACCATTTACTACATCGGCGTCTTCGAGGGCGCTCCCTACTTCGCCATGGAGTACGTGCCGGGATCGAACCTGGCCGACCACATCGAGCGCGAAGGGCCGTTGCCCTGGGGCGAAGCGCTTGAGTACATCATCCAGACCACGCGAGTGCTGGCCGCGGCCAATGCCCGCGGCATGGTCCACCGGGACATCAAGCCGTCCAACCTGCTGCTGGGGGCGATCCCGGCGGGCGCGCAGGCCAATGCCATCAAGGTGGCGGATTTTGGTGTGGCCACGTCCATGGGAGCGTCTGACGGCGCGTTCGTGGGCACGCCCTACTATGCGGCGCCCGAGCAGATCGCAGGCGACGGGCCGAGTATGCGCGGCGACGTCTACGCGTTGGCTGTGACCTTTCATGAGCTTCTCACCGGGCGGGTGCCGTTTCAGGCCGACAGCCTGTGGGGCATTCTGCAACTTCACCGCGAGGCCCCGCGCCCCGAGATTCCGGCCGAAGCCGCGCCCTGGCGCCTGCGCCACCTGATCCGCGAGATGATGGACCCGGATCCGCACAAGCGTCCGGGAAGCTACGAGGATCTGCTGGCACGCCTGGAGTCGCTGCGACCCAAGCCGCGCGTGGCGGGCGGGCTGGTGCCGCGTGCGGCGGCGCTGGCCGTGGACGTGATCCTGGTCGCACCGGTCGGCCAGATCGTGGCGGCTGTGCTGGGGCTGTCACAACACGCGGCCGCGCTGATATGGCTGCTGCTTTTCGCCGGGTACTACGTTCTTTCCCACCGGCTGTGGGGCAAGACCATAGGCAAGCGTCTGCTCGGGTTGCGCATCGTCGGTACAACACGGGCTGTGCGCGTGTCGAATCTGGCCCTGCGCTTCGCTGTCCAGTTCTGGGGTCCCCTGGTGGCGTTGGCCATCATCAGTGTGCAGTGGGGGGCAGCGGTGGACTTGGGGTCGGCTGCCACCCTCTCATTCTGGGATCGCAGCACCGGCACGGTCCTGCGCATGCTGCTCGTGCCCAACCTGATTGTGGCTATTCCTTGGCTGGCCGGTTTCCTGTTCGCGCTTTTCGATCGCGACCGCCAGGCACCCCACGACCGCGCCGCCCACACGCGCGTGATCTACGAGATCCACGAGCCCAAACCGGCCACGTGATCGCGTCCGCCTTCCTACAGACCGTCTTCCCGTTGCACTTCAAGTGCAATGCCCGGATGAGCGTTTGTACTTCAAGTACAAGCGACACCGGCTAGCGCGGGCGCGAGCTGCGACGATTTGGGGGAATTCCAGGGAATGTGTGCGCATCGCGCGTCTTTGAAGCACACGGCACGGGTTCTGCATAACGAAGGGCCGATCTTCCACCAAGACACTCCCAGAGCCTCTCCGTGATAGGTTTGCGGAGCTCGGTTGTCGCGGTAGGCAAAACAGAATTGGAGTATTGAGATGTCATCATCATGGTTGCGCGTTCTTGGTCTGATGGCCGTTTCAGCGTGTCTCGCTGCTGGTTGCAGTTCAGCCAATAAGATCGACGTCGGCGGGACGTGCATCCTCAACAGCGACTGCAGCGGCGCCCTGGTCTGCACCATGGGCAAGTGCCACGACGCCTGCCACACATCGGCGGATTGCCCAACCGGCCAGAGTTGCGTGAAGACCAACAACACGACCATCTGCCAGTTGCCTGCCGAGGCATTTTGCTCGCCAGCATTGCCATGCGGCGGGACGTTCGTGTGCGCGTCCGACCAGCATTGCCGAGCCCCCTGTCAGTCCCGCACCGACTGCACCACCGAGCAGGTGTGCGTGAGCGGAGTCTGCGCTGCCCCAGCCGAGCTCGACCCAAACAACCAGCTTCCGCAGGGCGGCTCAGTCTCCGCCGCGGACGCCGGTGCGAATGCATGTCAGGCGGGACCGGGTGGATACTGCTGGTCGACCTATACAGACCCAGGTGCGACAGCGACTTGGGTCACTCCACCGACCACGAGCGCTGTACACCTCTTTGCACAGTGCGCTGGCGACGGCGGGGCAGGGATGGTTGCCACACTCAGCGGCGGGGCGGTCATCGATCTGAGCCAATACGACCAAATGTGGTTCGACGCGAACGTCCCCGTGGGCACAATGTTCGCCGTAGGCATTTCGCAAGCAAGCGATTTGAGCCACAGCTGCAGCTGGTGGCTCACGGGCGCGGGATCGACACGTTACACGATTGACTTGCGGGCAGCGAAATACTGTAATCAAACCGCCTGCGGTTTTGACCGATCGCAAGTTCGCAGCTTGGCCTGGGCACCCGCCGCGTGGGGCACAGATTCCCGTGTGGATATGACCCTCACGGCATTGGGGTTCAGCAGGGCGTCCAGCGTTTCTCAACCCTTGACCACCGCTGACGGTGCCAGTCTCGGGCTCAACGGTTGGTGCTGGTCGCTCTTCTCATGGGGAGCAGCATCGGGCATAGGAGCGACAGCCAGTTGGGTGACCCCGCCGACCGCGAATCAGGTGGAGGTGAGCCTGAATGACACGTCGAGCACGAGCCAATCCGGCGCCGCAGTCGAGTTGCCGTCGAACCTGCAAGACCTTACCACAGCTTCCTACATCGATATTGACGCCTCAGTGCTGGTTGCTGGCGCGACATCTTTCGAGGTTGCGCTTCTCGACATGAACGACGCCTACTGGATGTACACTGTGGGCGCCGTGGCTGGTGCGCACACGTACAGCATCCCCATTGGGAACCCAACCTCTCGCGGGACCGCTCGAGGGCACGCGTTCAACAGCCAGTCGGTGCGACTTCTCCGAGTGGAAACGCTCTGGTCCGCCCAGGAGACCGCCGACATCACAGTCACACGTATTGCGATCCGCGGGGCGGGCGCGGGTAGCAAGGATGCGGGGGCCAAAGATGTCGCCGCGGATATCCCAGTCATCGTTCCCGATGCTGGCGCGAAAGATCTCGGAGGCCTCGGGGATACAGTTTCTCAGCAGCAGAACCTCATGCTCTGGCTGAATGCTGCCACGATCACGGGCCTAGCTGACGGCGCAAGTGTCACGACGTGGACGGACGGAAGTGGCAAGGGGAAGAATGTCTCCGCGACAGGCACGCCGCCGACCTACCGGGTCAACCAGATGAATGGGCTTCCCATCGTTCGATTTGACGGGGGCGATGATTCGTTGGCTACAGCGAGCAACTTCGGGCTGTCTGGAGACCCACCATTTACGGTCATTCTCGCGGCGAAGATAGCCTCAGCGAATATCGAGTGGGGGACGTTTTGGGCATTCGGCAACAATGCGAGGCCCGGCGGTTGCGCTGCCCTGGATTGGCACAGCAGCAATCTGTGCCTCGCAACCTCGTTCTATTGGGATGCGGATCTTCAATCGGGGGCTTTTGCGTCCTACGCGGACACCGCATCGATCATCACGGTTCGCCGATCGCCTGGCGCAGTCGGAGCGACGACGGAAATCCTGTTGAATGGTGCGAAGCAGGTTGTCACTGGCGTGGAAAACACGCCGGCTATCGTTGATGCCCTGTTTCAGGTCGGGGCATTTGGGACCGTCGGCGGCGTGACGGGTGGAAATCGATCGATCGCCGATGTTGCAGAACTGTTCGTGTACGGGTCCACTTTGAGCGACGGAGCGCGCGCGGCCCTGGAGTGCTCCCTGGGCGCCAAGTACAACATCACGCTCGATGCATCGCTCGGGTGCAAGTGAGGACCGGCAAACTAGCCATCTTGGTTGCTTCGCTCACGAGGCAGGACACTCCGTTCAACTTCTGCCTTACCCAACTCAAGATCGAATAGCCCCGGAGGTCCCATGTCGAAACACATCTGTTCTGTGTTCGTGAAGTTGACCGTGCTGTTTATGTTCGTTGTCACCGCGGCTGCAGCTGGGTGTGGTAGCGGTGGGAGCGAGCCGGCAGGCAAGAGCGCCGACTCCTGCGCCGCAGGCCCCGGGGGCTGGTGTTGGTGGACTTATGCGGAGCCATCGACCATGGCAGCGTGGGTCACGCCGCCGTCCGCCGCCAGCGCGCACGCGTTGCTGACGGCCGAGCCGGCTTCCATCAATCTCAGCAACGCGGGGGTCGTGTTTTCGTTTGCGTCGACCAAGCCAGTGATCGATCTGACCGGGTTTGACCGAATACTCTTCACAGCCACGGCGTCCGCCGGATTTCAATTCGGTATTAGCACCAGCGATAGTGCTGGGTGCAGCATGAGCTTCGCTGGCAGCGGAACGAAGCAGACGTATACGGCTGAATTTTCCCAGTGCAGGCCCTTCTTGATCGACCTGAGCAAGCCAGGTTTCAGCCTCGCCTCAGTTGAGACAATCCCATGGAGCACCCTCTGGGGAATTACGTCGTCCCTCGACATCGAGATCGTGCCCGACATCCTCTTCTGCCTTGGCACGCAGTGTACGGCGAATCCGCTCAGCCCTTGACGGTGCTGAGACGCGCCTGCGAAGGCGAAACCGGCGCCTTCACACCAGGCCCGCGAGAAATCGCTCGTAGTCGAGCACGCGCAGGCCGGTTGCCGCGTAGGCGCGGTCATAGTCGGGTTTGCTGACAAGTTGAAAGGCGCGCACCTCACCAAGCATGCCCATGAAATGCAGCAGGGCCGGGGCGGGTTGCAGGTCGTTCGATTTGCATTCGACCAGCCAGAACGGCCGGTTGTCGCGCGTGATCAGAAAGTCGACCTCGCGGCCTTCCTTGTCGCGCAGGAAGAAGAGATCGAAGTTACCCTGGGCGGTGTCGGTCCAGAAGTGGCACGCCTTCAGCAAGTGAAGCGCAGTCAGGTTTTCCAGCCGGGCCGACTCGGACGATGCCGCAAGTTGGAGCGTGTCGTAGAGATACAACTTGGGCGCCAGGCGTACGGCGCGCGCCATGCGCTTCGCGTACGGGCGTACGAGGAAGCAGTGATAAAGCGACGCAAAGACTTCCAGCCAGCCCTGCACCGTTGCGTGAGCAGCACCCAGATCCTCGCGGAGTGAATTGATGGATAGCAGGCTGCCCACGCGTTCGGGGAGCAGGTCGGCCAGAACGCGCAAGGCTGCGAGATCGCTAACCGCGCGCAGGTCGCGGACATCTTCCTGCACCAAGCGTTCAAGGCGCAGGCGACTCCAGCGCCGGGCACGCGCCTCGCTACCGCCCAGCAGCGGCTCGGGGAAGCCACCCAAACGCAATACATCAGCCAAGGGCCAGACCGGCCGGGTTGATGCAAGCGCGGCATCAGGAGCGGGTGGCTGTTCACGCTCTCCCAGGGTGAAAGGGTGCAATCGATAGGGAAGATAGCGTCCGAGCAAGCTGTCGCCGCCCCGGCGATAGAGATCCAGGCGCGCGCTGCCGGTCACCACGATTCCGTCACCCGGACCCTCCACGTCGTAGTAGCCCTTGAGGCGGGTCTTCCACTGCCGATCCTTGTGGATCTCGTCCAGCACCAAGACGCCCGGCGCGCGATCGGCCAGCGCTGACCGCGGTGAGCGGCTCCAAGCTCGGCGAAAGTCGCTGTCATCCCAACTTCGATAGTTGCCGGCAGCGGTCGTCAGGGCCTTGGCCAGCGTGGACTTGCCCACCTGGCGCGGCCCGCTCATGAAGGCCATCTTGCCCGACGCAGGAGCGTCGCCGACGACGGATCGAGCCAAATACCTCGTGCTTTCCACCTGGCCAGTTTACACCAAAATAGAAATTGGCCACGTCCAATTTTCAGTTCACTAGAAACTGGCCAGCGAAGCCTCCCTGTTCCATCTGGGCAGTGGTGAATTTTGCGCGTCTGATGGTAGTCTGCCGGCTGTGGACCCTTCCCACCTGCGTGCCCTGCTAGAAAACATTCGCGACGGCAAGACGTCGCCCGACGATGCTTTGCGCGAACTGCGCGATTTGCCTTTTCGCTCACTGGGCTTTGCCCACGCCGATACCCACCGGCACATGCGAACGGGCTTCCCGGAGGTTGTGTTCGGCTCGGGCAAGACGCCGGCGCAGATCGCGACCCTGCTCGGCGAGCTGGGGCGTGACGGCGTGCCGGTGATGGCTACGCGCGTGACGCCCGAAGTGGCGGCGCAGGTGGCGACGCTGTTGCCGGCGGTGCGCTACCTCGAAGTGCCCCACATGCTGGTGTTCGGGCCGCCGCCAACGCCGGATCGCGGCCGCGGTGTGGTGGGTGTGCTATCGGCAGGAACCTCCGACATTCCCGTGGCCGAAGAAGCCGCGGCCACGGCTGAAATGGATGGCAATCGCGTGGTGCGCATTTTCGATGTGGGCGTGTCGGGGCTGCACCGCTTGCTCGCCCATCGTGAGCCCATCGAGCAGGCCGAGGTGTTGGTTGTCGTGGCGGGCATGGATGGTGTGCTGCCCACAGTGGTCGGCGGGCTGTTTTCGCGCCCCGTGATCGCCGTGCCCACCAGCGTTGGCTATGGCGCCTCGTTCGGCGGCGTGGCCGCGCTTCTGACCATGCTCAACTCCTGCGCCGCGGGCGTGGCGGTGGTGAACATTGATAACGGCTTTGGCGGCGGGCGCCTCGCCTCTATGCTCAATAGGGTTCGGCAAACATGAATCATCCATTGCGCGGTTTGCATGTACATTTCGATCCGTCGTCCGGAATCGCGGGCGACATGGCCGTGGCCGCCCTGGTGGATGCGGGTGTTCCCGCCAAGGTGGTCAGCGACGCCATCGCGGAAATGGGTGTCCATGGATTGAAGGTGGCGTTCGAGAAGCGCCGGCGCGGGGCCTTTGCCGGCAAGGGCTTTGTCGTACACGCCCCGCACGAGCATCACGGTCACCATCACGGGCATCACCACGAGCACCGGGACTACGCCGAGATTCTTCGTCTGCTGAAACGGGCCAGGCTAGACGCGGAAACCAAGCGGCTGGCGAGCGACATTTTCGCGCGCATCGCCGAGGCCGAGGCGGCCCTGCACGGGGTTGCGATCGATCGCGTGGCCTTTCATGAGGTGGGGGCGTGGGATTCCATCGCCGATGTGGTAGGCGTCGCTGCCGCCCTGGGGTGGCTGCGCCCGTCGTCGGTGTCGTCGACACCTCCTGTGCTCGGTTCGGGTCAGATACACACGGCCCATGGCGTGATGCCGGTTCCCGCGCCGGCCACCGCCGCGATCCTGCGCGGTATTCCCGCGTTGCTGGAAGGCGAGGGCGAGCTGACCACGCCCACGGGCGCTGCCATCCTGGCCGCGGTGGTGGGCCAGTTTGGACCGCCGCCGCCCTTGCGCCTGGTTGCCCAGGGCTTTGGCGCCGGCACGCGCGAGGTGGCCGACCGGGCCAATGTCTTGCGTGTTCTTCTGGGCGAGCCACTGGGCAGGGCCCTGCCAGCCTCCGCGCCCGAGGTCGTCTTGCTGGCGGCCAACCTGGACGACATGAGTCCGCAACTGATCGAGCCCATGATGACGGCCCTCTTTGCCGCCGGCGCGGTCGATGTGTGGACCACCTCCATTCTGATGAAGAAGGGGCGGCCGGCCTGGCAGGTGTCGGCGCTGTCGCCGCCGGATGTCGTGGCTGCCGTCGAGCAGGCATTCTTCCTCAATTCGACTACGCTCGGCGTGCGGCGCACGCGCATGGAACGAACCGTGCTGTCGCGTTCGCTGGCCACCGTGAAGACGCGTTTTGGGATCGTCTCGGTCAAGCTGGCTGCCGACGGCGCCAGTCTGCGCGACGCCGCGCCCGAATTTGACGACTGCCGGCGCCTGGCCAGTCAGGCCGGCGTGCCTGTCCGCACCGTTCTGGCCGAGGCCGCCGCCGCAGCTTCACGCCTCCTGCCGTCGGAGGGGAAGAAGCGACGCTGATGGCACGTTCCCCGAAGCCGCGCCCGTCGCCCGCGAAGAAGCCGGGGCGCCCGCCGGCTAGCTCGGGACAGGCACGACCGGCCGCCACGTTGCGCGACCACCTTGAACAGATCGTGGACCAAGCCAACGTGCTGGTCATCGCCACGGATCTTGCCGGCCGGATCGAGGTGTGGAATCGAGCCATGGTCAGGCTGACAGGCTTTCCTTGCCAGACCGTGGCGGGGCGCGAGCTGTTTGGGTGGCTCTCCGACGCGGGAATGCCGGAGCTGGCCCAAACAATGAAACAAGTGGCCGCCGGCGAGAACTCGTCGAATTGTGAGGTCAGATTGCCCTCGGTTAGCGGGACGCATGTGCGCGCGACGTTCAATGTCGCCACCGTGCGCGCCGAGGGCGGCCAGGTTTCAGCCGTGCTAGCGGTGGGCCAGGACGTGACGGCTCTGCGCGTGCTGCAGAACCAGGTGATCCATGCTGAAAAGCTGGCCACGGTGGGGCAGATCGCGGCCGGCGTCGCGCATGAGATAAACAACCCGCTCACCTCGATCCAGGCGTGCGTTGAGGCGGTCTTGCACAAGGCCAGCCTGGCGACCCAGGGGCTTGTCCCGAATCAGATCGAGCCGGTCGACTTGGAACGGCTCAGGCGAGTCCAGGAAGGGGCCGAACGGATCCGCCGCTTCACCCACGACCTGGTTGGCTACGCCCGACCCTCGCGCGTCGAAATCGAGCGGCTGGATTTCAACGAGGTCGTCGAGCACGCGCTGTCTTTCTGCGAGCACATTCTGGAGAAGGCCAAGGCCACGCTGGATCGCGATCTGGCGCCCGACCTGCCACCGGTGCGCGCCGTGCGCGACCAGGTGATGCAGGTGGTGACCAACCTGGTGACCAACGCCGCGCAGGCCCTGGGAACAAAGGGTGGTACCATCCGGGTGCGGACCTTTCACGAGGGGGAGGCTACGGTTGGCCTGGCGGTAACCGACACGGGCTGCGGCATTCGTGAGGAACACCGTTCCAGCATTTTCGACCCATTCTTCACCACCAAGCCAGCGGGCAGCGGGACAGGATTGGGTCTGTCCGTCGTGCGCAACATCGTCTACGCCCACGGCGGTCAGATCACATTTCAGTCCAAGCTCGGCAGCGGGACAACATTCGTGGTAACCCTGCCTGTCATTCATCCGCTGTCTCGCAACGGCGAGGGAGAGAAATCGATCCCATGAAGCCCGAACAACTTGCCGAAGCCCTAGAAACCGCGGCCACCCAGCTTGGCGTGAAGGTTCGCTACGAGAATCTTGCCGCTTCTGGGCCGACCGGTGGGGGCGGCCTGTGCAAGGTCAAGGGCGACTGGTTCATCATCATCGACAAGAAGACCGCGCCGTCGGAACGCGTGTCGATTCTGGGTGAGGCGCTGGCCACCATGGATACGGAAAACATCTTCCTGCCGCCCAACGTGCGCGAAATGCTGGCGCAGCGGCGGGCCGCCATCCACAAGACCTTGAGTTAGAGTCCCTCCAGCGTCCGGACCTTGGCCGCCAGCAAGGGATCGTCTTCCAGCGTCTGACGAAGCGTCGCTGCGAGTTTCTCCCTGAGCGCGGCTGGTCCCTTTTTGCCCACCTGGCGCGTCACGATTCGTTCAACCACGCGGTGAAGCGCTGCTTGAGGCGTGATCTTCCCGGCCTTCAACTCACTGGCGATATCTGCGACGCCCGCTGTCCCGCCAGCGCGGGCGGCCGGCCGGGGCGCGGCGGCGGCGCGGGCCTTGTCACCGGCCGATGCCTTGGCGAGCTTGTCGGCAAAACCCTTGGCTGAGGCACTCTTGGTGGCGGAAGGACCAACTGCGTGTCCAGAAACCAATCCCGACGGCGGCTTGGAAACCTTCATGCGTGCACCCGAACACTAGTGCCGCTCGCCAGAATTTCAACCAGCATTTGGCAGACGATCCACACCGTCCGGCTGCGTTGCTCCTCGGTTACATACGTCAAGTATGCGCCCTCGTCGCGCCTTGCCGGACGGGCGACTCGTCTGCCAACTGATGGCCAATCTTCTGGCGAGCGGCACTAGCACAGGGTGGACTGGGCGAATCTTTCACTGTTGGGGCCTCCTGTCCGATTATCGGCCGCGCGTGACTCTGGTTGCGTGAAACTTTGCAGTGCGGGGTGTTATGGGCGAAGCTGGGATCGATGCGGTCGACCAAGCGCCAACAGCGCGGTAACTCGACGGCAGCCATCTCCTGCTACAAACTGAGCAAAAAGAAGGTTAAGGTACCGCGATGAAGAAAGTCCATTTCGAGACAAACAAGGGTGAAATCGTGGCTGAGCTGTTTGAAGATGACGCGCCGGCCACGGTGGCGAACTTTGCAGGTCTTGCGGGCGGAACCAAGGAATGGGTGGAACCATCGACTGGGAAGAAGGTCACCCGTCCTTTTTACGACGGCCTGACCTTCCATCGCGTGATCGCCAATTTCATGATCCAAGGTGGCTGTCCAGTGGGGACTGGCACTGGTGGTCCTGGATTCAAGATCAAGTGCGAAACCACGGGAAAGCGCCAGGTTCACAAGGCCGGATCGCTCTCGATGGCCCACGCCGGCAAGGACACAGGCGGATCGCAGTTCTTCATCTGCCACTCGCCGCAGCCGCACCTCGACCGCAAGCACACGGTGTTCGGGCAAGTCATCTCCGGCATGGAAGTCGTCAACAAGATCCAGGGCGGCGATCGCATGACCAAAGTGTGGATCGAGGGGTGAAGCATCCGTCCGGTTTCGACACCAGGGGGCGGGCATCCTGCCCTGGCGGTTCGGCTTTCCGCCGTGATCGCCTATGTTTACACAAGGTTGGTTCCTTGACTTCCAGCCCGCCGCTGGACGATAAGGGATTGGGTCGCGTTTCTTGTTGCCCGCGCTTCGGAGTCGTTGCTTGAACAAGCCCACTCCTTTCGGAAAATACTACCTCCTCGAACGAATCAACGTCGGGGGCATGGCCGAGGTGTTCAAGGCCAAGGTCATGGGCGTGGAGGGCTTCGAGCGCATCGTGGCCTTGAAGCGCATCCTGCCCAACATCGCTGAGGACGAAGAGTTCATCACGATGTTCATCGACGAAGCGAAGATCGCGGTGCAGCTGCAGCACGCGAACATCGCCCAGATCTTCGACCTCGGCAAGGTGGACGACGCGTACTTCATCGCCCTCGAGTACGTCCAGGGGCGGGACATGCGCGGCATCTTCGATGACATGCGCAAGCACCGCCAGGTGATGCCCCTGCCGCAGGTGTGCTACGTGATCATGCAGGTCTGCGAGGGGTTGGACTATGCGCACAACAAGCGCGACGCTCAGGGGCGGGCGCTCAACCTCGTCCACCGCGATGTCTCGCCCCAGAACGTGCTCATCGGCTACGAGGGCGAGGTCAAGCTGATCGACTTCGGCATTGCCAAGGCCGCAGGCAAGGCCTCCAAGACCCAAGCCGGTATTCTCAAAGGCAAGTTCGGCTACATGTCGCCCGAGCAGGTGCGTGGGCTGCCGATAGACCGGCGCAGCGATATCTTCGCCGTGGGCATCATTCTTTACGAGATGCTCACCAGCGAGCGGCTGTTCGTCGGCGAGAGCGATTTTTCGACCTTGGAGAAGGTTCGCAACGTCGAGATCGTTCCGCCCTCCACCTTCAATTCGCAGATTCCTGAGCAACTCGAACACATCGTTCTCAAGGCGTTGGCCAAAGACGTGGACGAACGCTACCAGAACGCCCTTGACCTGCACGACGACCTGCAGTCGTTCCTCTACTCCGTCGGCAAGTTCTCGTCGCGCAAAGATTTGTCGGTCTGGATGAAGCGGGCCTATGCAGACAGTCAGCAGATCGAGGAGCCCACGGAGATCGCCGCGTCCGAAGACATCGAAGAAATTGAAGCCGGCGAAACCGATGCGGGAACGTCGGGGCCGGGCCGTGCGGCATCTCGGGCCAAGGGAGACGGGGCCCTTGGCTGGGACGATGATGAGCTAGAGACCTCGATTTTCGACAAGCCGGCCGGCGCGGATACGCCGTCACCGCGGGCGGGCGCTGGGTTTGGCACCGAAGACAAGACCGTGGCCGCCGCGCCTTCTGAGGCATCGCTGCGGGAAATGGGCGAGGGTTTTCCCGTGGCCTCGACTTTTTCCGAGAAGGCTCCGACCCACAAAGAGCCGCCCCCGGCCTCGCTTCGTCAGACCGTCATGGGACTGGGGGGCAACACGCCGTCGACTCGGCCTACGTCGGCGCCCCCATCGGTGCGAACGACAGGGGCCTTTGGCGCCATGCCACCTTCACCTGCGGCGCAGCCTGGGGTTCCACGGCCATCGCGGCCGATGGCGGCGGTGGGTGCTCGTCCGACGCCGCAGGCTACCGCGGCGATGGGGCGGCCGCTGTTTGCGCCACTCGGGGCGCCGTCGGCACCCGAACCGCAGCGCCCGATGCTGCGCCAGACATTGCTAGGCGTGGGTGTTCCCAACGCGCCCATGCCGGGCTCTCCCTCGTCTTCCATGACGGCGCCGCTGTCGTTCTTTCCCCCGCAGCCTCTGCCAGGGTTCGACCAAGGACAGCCGGGTCACCCCGGTCTTGGCCAGCCCGGCCAGTCATACTCCATGCCGGGCCAGCGCCTGACAGGAAGCCTGGACGCCGCCTCGGCGGCTGCGGCCGCCCTGACCTTACGGCCACCATCCCGGGTCAAGTACTACCTGCTCTTCCTTGCGTTCATGGCGCTGGGCGGGGGCGGGGCCTATCTGTACCTGACCCGCTCGGGGAAGATGCAGATAGCGGTCAAGCCCTCGGATGCGCGCGTGACTCTGGACGGGGTCGTTCTTCGCGACGGGCCACCCTACGTCATCGAGCGGCGGCCTGGCATCTACCACGTTGCGGTTGCGCGCGATGGGTACGTGCCGCGCGAGCAAGACGTGGAGATTCGCACGGCGCTTGTGGAGCGGGTGGAGATCGGTCTCGAAGCGTCGCCGGACACGGGTTTCGAATTGACCAGCCAGCCGCCCGGTGGGCTGGTGTGGCTGGACGGTCAGGCCTTCGCCATCAATGAGACCGGGAAACAGGCCACCACCAATTTCAGGGCGTCGCGCATAACCCCGGGCCGTCATGTGCTTGAGATCAAGGGGGATCCGCGTTTTAAGGATTGGCGCCAGGAGGTCTACCAGGAGCCTGGCCAGACTCTGAAGATCACGGCCATGCGCGAGCCAGCGGGTGCTGGCGCGCCGGCAATGGGACGCAGCGGAGGCTCGGGTTCATCCACAGCGCGTGCGTCGGCTGTGACACCGCCGGCACCGCCCGCTGCGGGCGCGGGCGCTGTTGTGGAGAGCCGGCCGAAACCATCATCCGGTTCGCGTCGGGCCAGCCGGTCGGCTGGGCGAGGCGAAGGGGCGAGCGACGATGGCGCGGGCGGACAGAAGCCAGCCGGCGGGGCAAAGACGCGGGACAAGGCAGCGGGCGACGACGACATTTTTGAACATGAGGCGACGCTGGGAGCCGGGGGAACAGAGCAATGCGTGGTCAACATCGGTTCCAAGCCTTGGGCTCAGGTGGCTATCGACGGCAAGCCAAGCGGGAAGAGCACCCCGTTGGTTGATTTTAGCCTTCCCTGTGGCAAGCATCGGCTCACCTTCACCAACTCCGACCTGATGATCGAGCGCAACGAGATCATCATTCTTAAGCCTGGCCAGCGGTTCAAGAAGATCTTCCCGCTGGTGGATACGGATTTTTAGGGATTCTCATGCCTTCGTCAGAAAATTCGCCAGAAACTTCGCCGTCACCTGTGGGACTTCGTCCAGGCTCTCCGGAGGCGCTGGAGGCGGCCTGGGCCGACTACTTTCGCCGGATAGCCTTCGAGAGCCCGCCCCACCCGGCCGCCCGCCAATTTTTGGAAGAGGATCTACGCGCAACCCTGCAGCGTTGGATCCCGGTCGACGCATCAGTGGTCGAGGTGGGCTGCCGCACGGGCGATCTGGTCACGGCCTTGCCCAACCAGGAACGCGTGGGAATTGCCCCATCGGCCGAATTGGCCGCAGAGGCGCAACGTCGCCATCCGGAGATCCGGTTCGAGGTGGGCCAGGTCGACCGTCTGCCGCCCGGACAGAAATTCGATGCTGTGATCTGCGATCGTCTGTGTCACACAGTGACGGACGTGCGGGCCTGGTTGGAAGGCCTGCGCGATCGGCTGACCGAGCACGGGATCATCTATCTGACGGCGTACAACTATCTGTGGGAGTTTGCCGCGCAGGCGGCTGAGATGGTGGGCTGGAAGACGCCGGCGCCCACGTCGAACTGGCTGTCGCACAGCGATTTTCACAACCTGTTCAACATCACCGGCCTTGAAATGGTTCGTTTCGAGGACCGCCTGATGCTTCCCCTGCCTGTGCCGGGCGTCGCTACTTTGGTCAACCGCTACCTGGTCAAATTGCCGGTCTGGCAGCACCTCTCGCTTTATCGGCTCTATGCCCTGCGCCGGCGCGATCCTGCCGCGGCCCCCAAACCGCTCTCCGTCAGCGTGATCGTTCCCACCCGCAACGAGGCGGGCAATGTCAGTGTCGCCATCGAGCGGACGCCGTGCATGGGCTCGTCCACCGAGCTGATTTTCGTCGAGGGCGGATCCACAGACGGAACCTGGGAAACGATTCAGAACGCAATCAAAGAATATCGCGGTCCGCTCAAGCTGTCCGCCTATCAGCAGACCGGAAAAGGCAAGGGCGATGCTGTGCGCCTGGGCTTTGACAAGGCCAAGGGCGACATACTGATGATCCTCGACGCCGACCTGACTGTGCCGCCGGAAGAATTGCCAGTGTTTTACGACGTCATTGCGCGCGGGCTGGGGGACTACGTGCAGGGGACGCGCCTAGTCTATCCAATGGAACCGGGGGCCATGCGTTTCTTCAATCGCATTGGCAATCACGCCTTTTCCTATTTGTTCACCTATTTGCTCCAGCAGCCCATCAAGGACACACTGTGCGGAACCAAGGTGTTGCGCCGGCGCGACTATGAGCGATTGGCAGCGGCACGGCATGTCTTCGGCGATTTCGACCCCTTTGGCGATTTCGACCTGATTTTCGGGGCGGCGCGACTGAATCTGAAGATCGTGGAGATTCCGGTGCGCTACCGCGAGCGTCTGTACGGCTCGACCAACATCTCGCGCTGGTCGCACGGCTGGCTGCTACTCAAAATGTCCGCCGTGGCCGCCAGCAAGCTGAAGTTCGTTTAGGGCGGCGCCTCTGCGGGCAGCCCGCTAGCTGCATCCTGCTCGCACGAGATGAACCGTATCCGTGCTATCATTGATAGCAACATGGCCCAGCTCATCGTGCGAGACATTCCCCAGCAGGTGGTTGCCCGTCTCAAGCAGCGGGCTGCAAGTCGCGGACATTCAGCTGAGGCGGAGCATCGCGAGATTCTCAAGCGGGCGCTGCTCTCGCCGCAGGCGCCTTCGTTGAAGTCGATGCTGGGTGGAATTCCAGATGTGGGTCGCGACTCCGACTTCGGGCGGCCGCGACGCTTGGGGCGGCGGGTTGCGCTGTGAAGGGCTTTCTGATTGATACAAACGTCCTTTCAGAACTACGCAAGGGTGCGCGCGCCGATGTCAATGTTCGACGTTGGTTTGAGGGAATCGATGACAACTCGATCTTCCTCAGCGTTTTGGTCACGGGCGAGATTCGCCGCGGAATCGAGTCAATCCGGAAGCGCGATGCACGCGCTGCCTTGGCGCTGGAACGTTGGCTCGACAACGTGATGGAGGCGTATTCCGAGCGGGTCCTGCCGGTGGACGCCGCGACCGCTGACGAGTGGGGGAGGCTGGACGCTCGGGGGACCTTGCCGGTCGTGGACGGACTGCTGGCTGCGACGGCACGGGTGCACGACCTGACTCTGGTCACGCGCAACGTGAAAGATGTCGTCCGCACTGGGATCGATATGCTCGACCCATTCACGCCCCCGGCTCTATAGGGGCGGCCTCTTCCATGGTGACGATTTGGTGCGCTTCCATCGCCGCCGGTGAAGCGCTCCAGGCCAGGCCAGAAACTGCCGATAGCACAGCCCGTCGATCTGGGAGTACAATGGCTGCCGGAGGGCAATGTGCGTGCAAGCATTCGGACCCGCAAGTACAAAGGGTTGATCGGTCTTACCACCGCTTTCATACTCGCCAGAGCGTTCGTCGGCCCGGCAGCAGCGGTGGAGCCCGCCGTAGCGAAATCCAGGACGAAGACGCCAACGCCCGCGCCAGCACGCGACAGTGTGGCGGCGAAGCAGGCGTACGAGGAGGCTCTGCGAGCCTTCAACCTGGGTCACTGGCAGGATGCGGTCGCCGGGTTCGAAAAGTCGTACACGTTGTCAGGCGACGCCGCGTTGCTGTTCAACGTGGCACAGGCTCAGCGCCAGGCTGGCAACGTCAAAGAAGCCATCATTGCCTACAAGGCCTTCCTGCGCGAGAAGCCCGATACACCCCACCGCGATATGGTCGAGGCGAAGCTGAAGGAGATGGAGGCAGGGGCAGAGGCGAAGACAGCGGTGGCGAAGACAGCGGACTCGAATCCATCGCCCGACCAGCTGATGGGCATCTCGGAAGACCGCTTTGCTGGCCGGAATATTCTCGAACCGCCCCCAACAGCACCAGTCTCTGCGCCTGCCGAAACGGTGCCGGCTGCTGCGACGGTTGTCCCCGCGAAGCCCTTGTCCACACCCGCCCCGGCCGAACCCAGCACGCCACAGGCACTACCCGCGGCCACTCCACGTGCCGCAGCTTCGGTCGTAGTTTCTGCACCGCCCATAGCCCAGGAGCGGATACCGGTCCGCGATAATGCACTGGATCTAAGCCAGCGACCTGCCTTCCAGGAAGCGGCCCCGAGGCCCGGCAGCCGCTGGTGGCTGTGGACAGGTGTCGGAGCCGTGGTTGTCGCTGCGGCCGTGACTGCGGTCATCTTGTCAACCAGGGGTCCTGAGCGCGATGTCAGTTGCCCGTCAGGCGTCAACGGTTGCCTGTCGGTGGGGAAGTGAACTCAATGCGATGGACACTTGTATTCACGCTGCTGGCAACTGTCGCTGGGTGTAACGGAAAACAACGGACCGCGCTGGTGGTCGAGGTGGACAGCAACCTCGCCGTGCCGGGCGAGCTGGACAAGATCGATATCGCGGTCACCGCCAACGGCAAGACCCAGCACATGCCGTACTCGCTTGTTGGCGGCAACACCTTGCCACTACGTACCGCGCTGATCGAGACCACCGACAACACGAGCACCCTCGATATCGTGGCCACCGGCTCGCTCAACGGCAAGCCTACGGTTCACGAAGAAGCCGTCGTGGGATTCGTGGAAGGCCAGGTGATGCTGCTCAATCTGTTTCTGGCCGCCGAGTGTCGAGGCGACCCGTGTACCGACCCCACGAAGACCTGCACGACTGGAGGCGTGTGCGTGAGCAAGGTGCGACTGCCGACTGGTTTGACGCCTTTCGATACCACCAAGCCACCACAGGACGCGGCGGTCGGGGCGACAAGGGACGCGGGCGTGCCTGACGGTGCTGGGGCCACCGAGGTTCTACCGGACACGCCAATCGACCGGGCGCGGGATGTCCCCAGCGATACCGTACTGGCCGACACCATGCGCGCGGACACCCTATCCGGTGACGGAGCGCGGGATTTCGCGCCCGACGTGCGCTCCAGATTTGATCTCGCAGCAGACGCCAAAGCCATCGGGACGGGTGGAATCACAGGCGCGGGTGGCACGACGGGAATGGGCGGAATCCCGGGTGCAGGTGGCACGACGGGAATGGGCGGAATCCCGAGTGCAGGTGGCTGTGCTGGGGCGGGCGCTCCGGGCGTGGGCTGCGCTCCGCCGCCGGTGCCTTGCGCCTCGCCCTGGGGCGGAAGCGACATCGCCGACGGCGCAAGCGTCACCGCATACCAGAACTCATCGGTGGACTGCGGGGGCACCTGCACGTCGCAGACCCGCACGTGTGCCAATGGCGTTCTTTCAGGTGCGTACGCCAGCCAATCTTGTTCGGTGACCCCCACCTCTGGCGGCTGGAGCACGTGGGCTGACACATCTGCATGTGTTGGCGGGACGAAATCCCAGGCGCGCTCGTGTAACAGCCCCGCTCCTGCTTGTGGCGGCGCCGCCTGTGCTGGGTCGGCCACTCAGAGCGTGGGCTGCGCGCTGGCGCTGGTGCCGTGCACTTCGCCCTGGGGCGGGAGCGACATCGCCGACGGCGCGAGCGTCACGGCATACCAGAACTCATCGGTGGCCTGCGGGGGCACCTGCACGTCGCAGACCCGCACGTGTGCCAGTGGCGTTCTTTCAGGCGCGTACACCCGCCAAACTTGTTCGGTGACACCTACCGATGGCGGATGGAGCGCGTGGGCTGACACATCCGTGTGCGCCGCTAGCGGAATGAAGACCCAGCAGCGCGCCTGCGATAGCCCCGCGCCTGCTTGCGGTGGCGCTGCTTGCGCGGGGCTGGCCACACAGAGCGTGGGCTGCACTCTGCCGCCGGTGGCGTGTGCCTCGCCCTGGGGTGGCAGCGCCATCGCCGACGGTGCGAGCGTCACGGCATACCAGAACTCGTCCGTGGCTTGCGGTGGCAGCTGCGCATCCCAGGTTCGCACGTGTGCCAATGGCGTGCTTTCTGGCGCATTCACCAACCAGTCTTGCTCGGTGACGCCCACCGACGGGGGCTGGGGCGCGTGGGCCGACACATCCGAGTGCATTGGCGGGCAGAAATCTCAGGCGCGCTCGTGCAACAGCCCAGCGCCTGCTTGCGGTGGCGCCGCCTGCGCGGGGGCGGCCACTCAGAACGTGGGCTGCGCTCCGCCGCCCGTGCCGTGCACTCCGCCCTGGGGTGGCAGCGCCATCGCCGACGGTGCGAGCGTCACGGCATACCAGAGCTCGTCCGTGGCTTGCGGCAGCAGCTGCACGTCCCAGGTTCGCACGTGTACCAGCGGCGTGCTTTCAGGCGCGTACACGAACCAGAATTGCTCCGTGACCCCGGTCAACGGAGGATGGAGCGCGTGGGTTGACACGTCGGTGTGCGCTGGCGGGAAGAAGAACCAGCAGCGCACCTGCAACAGCCCCGCACCTGCTTGCGGTGGCGCAGCCTGTGCGGGGTCGCCCACTCAGATCGTGGACTGCACGGTGGCGTGCACCTCGCCCTGGGGTGGAGGTGACATCGCCGACGGCGGCAGCATCACGGCCTACCAGAGCTCGTCCGTGGCCTGCGGGAGCAGTTGCACCTCGCAGATCCGCA
>Ga0265316_10000329_pt1 | contig 52893 bp, 41 predicted proteins | sample 4522metaG_FD_202092 | JGI IMG/M metagenome (GOLD analysis project Ga0265316, IMG submission 202092) | Rhizosphere microbial communities from Carex aquatilis grown in University of Washington, Seatle, WA, United States - 4-5-22 metaG | ecosystem: Host-associated > Plants > Roots > Rhizosphere >... | reverse complement strand
GCACGACAGATTTCGCTTCGATGGTTACTAAATTCCCCAACAATTGCTGTGTCGGGGTAACCGGCGCTTGCGGCGCCGCCGCAGCTTGCCCCGGCGCTGCCGATATCGTAACCGCCAATGAGTTGATCTTGGGCAACGAAAAGATAGAGGTCACTTACCCCGCGGGGACCGGCGGCGACCCTCTGGGAATAGCCGTACGGGTGAGTTGGACTGGAAAAGACAAACGCCAGCACGCGGCCGGCGGCGATGCTCCACCCGTATTTATTAATACCCTCGTAACCAGGACTTAAAACCCATGAAACACAAATCCAATACAACGGAAAAAACCGCTTCCGCCTTTACGATCGCGGAAATGGTTGTCGCCGCCGTGATCACGGCGGTATTAGCGTTGATCATGGCGGCAAGTTTAATGCAAAGCAATTCTATTTTACAGACCAACAGAATCATCAATACATTCCAAAATGACGCCCGGCTGGCGATCACCAAGATGTCCAAAGACCTGCGGCGCACTTCACTTGCCCAGATCACGATCCAAAAAAACACGCCTTTGGCCGGTTATGACCAATTAACTTACCATCTACCGCTTTTCGATGCCGGGAACACTCCGATTGTCGTCAACGGCGCGTTACAGTGGGATGCCAATAACGTCGTGATCGCAATCGACGCCGGTAATGCCGGTTCCCTTATCCGTACCGACTCCAGCTCAACCGTCGTCCTGGCAAACAATGTAGCTTTCATAACTTTCCGCGATATCAACGATATTCCCCAGCTTCCCTCGCGGGAATTGAAAATATCCATGGGCCTCCAAGCGGCCAGCTTTGGGAATCGCGCGCATAATTACAATGCGACCACGGTAATAAATATGAGGAATTAGCCATGTTCAGCAGAAACCGGAAATCGATCGCTTTATATTTAGGGTATACGGTCATTTTGACCCTCCTCGTTTTCGGCGCCATCACCATAGCACAAGGGATCAACAGCCTGAATTTATCGCGGCGCAGCCGCATATCGACAGAAGCGCTATACGCCGGCGAAGGCGCTCTACATGCGGTAGCATACAACCTGGCCCGCGAAATCGCTAATTTTGAGACTGAAGCAACCGGTAGCGTGCTTACCGCCGCGCCAAAAGCCTTAAGCACCTTGCCTTACTGGGCGCCGCCGGGCAATGTTCTTCCTGCGGATTTTACGGTAACCTATACCTGCCAGATCATCGGCGCTGAACAGACCTTCACCAATGCCGTCGGCGCGGTAACTACGCGGTTATTGTACGAAATCAGCGCTACCGCCACGCATAATACTTATGATGTGTCCGTAACCTTAAAAGAGCGGATCAACCGCTTAAAAACTTATACTTTCCAACATGCGGTATTTTATAATGACGACCTGGAGATGCTCCCCGGCGCCAACATGGCCCTTTCGGGGAAAATCCACTGTAATCAGGATATTTATCTCGGCTCCGATGGCGCACTTTTGACCGTAACTACAGATTATTTACATTCGGCCGGAAAGTTTTACGATGAACGTAAAGATACCGGGGCTCGTAGCAGCGGCGATGCCTTAATCCAGGTGGGCGGCTCTTCTCCGGCGGTTTATGCTTCTCCCCTAAATAGCGGTACCTACATAGACAGTACCGACCCTACTTGGGTCACCGATTCGCAGACACGCTGGAATGGTACGGTACAAGACGGCGCAAACGGAGTAACCGCCCAGACGGCCCCTTCGGTAGGATCGACTCAGCCGAATGGTTATTACGCCGGCCAAGCCGGTTTGAGTATCACCAAAACATCGGCCGGCGGATGGGTGATAACTTCCGGCGGAACCGATGTGACGGCTAGTTTTCCAGCCGGCGTTATTACCGAAAGCACGTTCAAAGATAACCGCGCCGGCAAAAACATAACTACCGTAGATATTAACGTAGCTGCCCTCAATACTGCTAAATTGCCCAATGGATCAAAGGTCTTCCCCGCTAACGGCTTACTTTACGTAACCCGGCAGGACGCAACCGCTGCCCAACCCAACGGTGTACGCCTGATACAAGGCAGCACGCTGCAGGGCGGCTTAACGGTTGTTTCCAACGACCCGGTCTACATCCAGGGCGATTATAATACCGTAAACGAACAAAGCGCCGCGGTCATTTGCGATGCGGTTAATATCCTCTCCAATAGCTGGAGCGACGCCAACAGCACCAAGGCCTTATCCAGCCGCACCCCCACCGCCACCACAGTCGATAGCGCTTTTATCGCCGGGAATGTCCCCACGCCTACCGGCGGCGGCACTTATAGCGGCGGTTTGGAAAATTATCCCCGTTTGCAGGAAAACTGGAGCGGTGTAACTCTCTCCATCAAAGGGTCCTTTGTCGAGCTCTGGCCTTCGCAGATCGCTACCGCAGCATGGGTCTATGGAAGCCCGGTTTACAACGCGCCGACGCGTGCCTGGAATTACGACACTCGTTTCAATAACAGCGCGAACTTGCCCCCTTTCACGCCTTTCGCGGTAGAAATACAGCCGGTAGCGTGGTGGCAAGCTTCGGGAACATAATTTTTATTATGGTATAATAGACAAAAATGAATATTGCGCAATCGCTGGCTAAATTAAATTTATTTATTGAAGGAAAAGAGAACGAAACCGTTTTCCTTGACTTAGGTTCACGCTATATAAAAGGTATCGCCCAAGAACAAAATAAGATCAAGACGGCCTTCGCCGAAGAGGCGACCTCGGACCACGCCAAAGATGTTGTTTCCGCCTTAAGAAAACACCGCTTAACCTCGGCGAGGGTAAATCTCTGCGTAAAGGGGCCGGATACGATCATGCGCTATATACCTTTTCCCCGCATGGAAAAGAAAAATTTAAAACAGTCGTTCGGTTTCGAGCTAGGCAAACATATTCCTTTCCCGGCCGACACGGTATATTTTGATGTTTGCGTGATCGAAGAGGAATTTTCAAAAACCGAATCGCTGGTCCTTCTGGCGGCGGTAAAAAAAGAAATGTTGGCCCCAGTCATCGAAGAAGCGGCCAAAGAAAAAATAAAACTTTCCGCGATTACCCTTTCGCCGCTGGCGATAATTAATACTTTTTTAACCGGACAGAATCCCGCCGATAATTGCGCCGTCATCGATATCGGGTACAGTTCTACCAGCTTAAGCCTGATAAAAAAAACCGTACCTTACTTAAGCCGCGAGATCAAAGTATCGGGCAAATCCTTATTAAAAAAAATCTCGACGATAAAAAACTGCGATTTGGCCGAAGCCGAGAGGATATTGATCACAAAACAAAATCCCGAGGAACTCACCGAAATCAGCGAAGAGATCTTCCTGGGGATCGCCGAAGAGATCCGTAGCTCCCTGGACTATTTCGAGATGAACACCGGCGAACAGATAAGCTCTTTGTACCTTACCGGCGGCTTTTCGTATATACCCGGTGTCGGCAAGATCATGGCTAATTCGCTGGGTATCGAGACAAAACCGTGGAAACCTTGGGAAAAACCGGAAATCCCCTTATCCGAAAAAAATCTCCCGCAAGACATGTTTTCAGCGGCGATGGGGCTTATACCATGAAGAAAATTACGATAAACCTATACCCTTTCCAGCAGGGCGAAGAAGCTCCGTTTAATAAAATCATCGGACGCTATGTCCCGCTTCTCCTCTTGGCCGCCATTGTCCTCATCGTCTTAAATGTCGGTGCTTTTATGCTGGCTAATGTGGTCGAAATATCGCGCGTGTCGCTGGAAAATACCAACAAAAATCTCGCGCCCTCGATCAAAGATATCCAGGACTTAAAAGACGTTTTAGAGGCCGAGACAAAAGAAAAACAGGATTACCAATCGGTATTAACGGCACAAACACAGATATCCCGCATCATGGCCGATGTCTACGCGGCAATGCCTAAAAACATCTGGCTGCGTTCTTTTACTTTTGAAAAAGGTACGCTTATCCTTGAGGGCGTCGTGGTAAAATGGAAAGAAGAGCAGATGGCATCTCTGGACAAGTTCATCAAAGATCTCAACAAAAAAACTTATTTTTCGTCACAGTTTAAAAATACCGGCATTAAAAATTATCGAAAGGGCAAAACGCAAAATACCGAAACAATCGATTTCATGATCGATTGCGACCATTAAATTATGAATGTGGATAAAAAAACTTTAATCTATGCGGGGATCATCCTGTCGCTTCTCGCCATGGCCTTTCTGATAACGCCTATGCAAGTAAAACATATTTTGGTTTTAAACAAAAAAGTAAAAGACCTGCGCGACAAAATCTACAAAGCGCAGGAAGACGTGAATGCCCGGCCCAAAATCCTGGCCGATACCGGAAAGGTAAAAACTTCGGTTATCGAATTGCAAAGCAAGATTATCGGCATGCAGGAGATCTCTTCCGTACAGGCGTATATTTCGCAAGCCGCCAAAGAAAATAATTTAGAGATCGTCGAAACCGGTTCGGCGCCGCCAACGGTGTATAAAAAGATCGGCACCATCTCTTTTGTACAGATCCCCATCAACGTAACCGCCAGGGGGGGGTACCATAACCTGGGAAATTTTATCGCCAAGATCGAAAGCGGCGAATATTGTCTTGAGGTCAAGCGGCTGGCGATTGCTTACGCCAAACCGCAATTAAATATAACTCTGACGATCGTAGCGGTGGCACGCGGATAGGTTTATGAAAAAAGTTTTATTATTGGCGATATTTACAGCATGCACTTTAACTCTTTTTGCCGAGGAGTTTAAGTACCCTTGCGCTCCCGGTGAGCGCGATCCCTTTACGGCGCTGGTCAACGACCGCGGCGATGTAGTGATACATGAGGAGACCGGCATCACCGATATTGTGCTGCAGGGAATTATGTATTCGCCTGATTCCAGCACGGTGGTCATCAATAACGAGATCTATCGCGCAGGCGATTTTATCGGAAAGCATAAGCTTAAAAAAATCGAACAAAACGGCGTACTCATTGAAAGTAATGGGCAGGAATATTTTATAAAATGGGAGGAACAATGAAGCTAAAATTCTTTTTTGTTTTCGTGTTTTTCGCGGGGGTCGTTTACTTTTATTCAACGGCGCAGGAATCGAACACTCAGCCCACGCAAGCGGAGCCGGAAGGAACGCCGACCGTAACGGCGGCAACCGACGAAGGCCTTATCTCTTCGCTTAAATTTAAAGAAGCCGACATTAACATTGTTTTGCAGGCGATCGCCCAAAAGGCCTTAAAAAATGGAAAGAAAGTGAATATCGTCATCGCCCCGGAAGTGCAGGGCACGGTGACGATCGACCTAAAAGACGTTTACTGGGCTACCGCGCTTGACGCCGTATTAAAAATTTACGACTACAGCTACGAATGGATCGGCTCCGATATCATCATGATCACCACCTTAGAAAGGCTCGCCGAAAAACGCGAAAAAGAGACTTTAGCCTCTCAACAGGAACCTTTAGAGACTATCTCCTATAAATTTTTGTATTTGGACGCGCACGACGTAGAAAAAATGTTAAAGCCCCAGCTTACTGCCCGCGGCAAGATCACCGTCCTTGAAACCGAACCGCAAAAGGGATGGAAAGCGCGCGGCGGATTTGCCGCCGGAGGCTCAACCACTACCGGTGATTTTGGCCGGGCCGAACGCGAAAATGGCGCCAAACCGCGCAGCAACACCCTGGTGATCACCGACACCAAATCAAATATCCGTAGCCTTGCGGTAGCGATTAAAGCGATAGATATTTTACCTAAGCAAATATTGATTAAAGCTAAAGTGATCGAAGTCAGCCGCGACCGCTTAAAAGATATCGGCTTTGATTACGGTACCGGCTCGAGCGGAGTAACAAGCCCCGCTGCGCAGGCCTTAAACAGCAAGGACACCAAGGCCGCCACGGCTACATCGCTCGGCGGAGATGTTACTCCTGCCTCCTTTACCGCTCAAAGCGCCGACATCCGGTCAACCTTAGCCAGCGCTGCCGGAGGCGGCCCAGCCGGATTTTTTAATGCCGGTTCGCAATTTATGTTCCAAAAATATACCGGTACGCAATTTCAAGTCATTATGCACGCCCTGGAAGAAGATGTAAAAACCAATACTCTCTCCGAACCGAGCATCTTGACTTTAGACGGCCAGGAGGCTTACATCATGGTCGGCGAAAAACGCCCGATCATCGCTTCGACGATCAACTCCAGCCAGACCTCGGTGGGCATCACCAAAAATTTAAGCTACTATCAAAATTTGGGCATCGAGTTAAATGTGGTACCGCAAATCTGTAACGACAACTATGTCAATTTGATCATCTACCCTTCGGTCACCTCTTCCTCCTCCAACGTCGATGCCACTTCGCAGATCGATACATCATCGTCTGTAGACCATTATCCGATCATCGATGTGCGCGAAACCCAAACTCAGGTTTTGCTTAACAACGGCGAGACAATTGCGATCGGCGGCCTGCTTAAGGATGTAACCAGCGAAAGCGTGATCAAAACGCCGATTTTAGGCGATCTTCCTTTGCTCGGTAAATTATTCCAGCGCAAGACCCACAGCACCAACAAAGTCGATTTGATCATTTTTATTACCGTCCAGATCGTCGACTCCAGTAAACCCAATAATGCTTCGATCGCGGCGGCGCTGTCGAAAGATATAACCAAAGAATTAAAAGAAAGAAAAGACAACGCGGTGGCGGCTTCGGTAGTTGCCGCACAGACCATGCCGGCCGAAGAACCTAAACCCATAAAAGCTCCGGATAAAACGCAGGAAAAACCCGAGATGACCAGCATAACCACGGCGGTAACGACACAGCATTAAGATGTATCTGGAGTATTACGGCTTAAAGGAGTCCCCTTTTAACATCACGGCGAATCCGGATTTTTTTTACGAGAGCCGGTCGCACGAAGAGGCTTTGGCTGCCCTTTTATACGGCATTACCGAACGTAAAGGGATTATGTTGTTGACCGGTGAGGTGGGCACCGGCAAGACTACGGTGTGCAAAGCGCTTTTAAGCCGCCTCGGGAACAAAGCCAAAACTTCCCTTATCTTAAACCCTTTTTTTAATCAGCGTCAGCTCTTAGAAGCGGTTTTACAGGATTTTGGGATAAACCCGGCCGGAACAAAAAGCAAACTTGAGCTTGTCAACCAACTCAATCGCTTTTTAATCGAAACTAATCCCGGCGGTATCGCGGCAGTATTGGTGATCGACGAAGCGCAAAATTTATCTACCCAACAGCTTGAACAAATACGCCTCCTTTCCAATTTAGAAACTGCGCGGGATAAACTTTTACAAGTAGTCCTTTCGGGACAACCCGAGCTTGAACAAAAATTAGCCAAACACAATTTACGCCAGTTAAAACAGCGCATCAGCATAAAGTGTTCGCTGACCCCATTGAAAAAAGAAGAAATCGAAAAATACGTGCGCCATCGTTTAGCCAAGTCCGGCAAAACCGATTTAGAGATAGCCCCGGCCAGCTTTGAAACGATTTTCACATTTTCCGAAGGGATTCCGCGCCTCGTCAATGCCCTCTGCGACCGGGCCATGCTCTGCGGTTTCGCGCATGGCACAAAAAATTTAACCCACGAACTTTTTGCCGAGTGCGTAAAAGAGTTACAATGAGCATTATTTACGACGCTTTAAAAAAATCCGGCGATAATCCCGACAAAGAACGCAAAAGCGTACTCTCCCCCGACGCCGAGCCGCCTGCGGCGCCGAAGCCGAAAAAGCCGTTCGACAAAAAGAAACTTTTTATTCCGATAATCTTTTTAGCTGTAGTAGGTTTTTTTTCATATCAGTATATCTTCCCTAAAAAAATATCCGGGCACAACCGTTCAAAACATTCTTTTGCATCGAAAACATCCTCCGCGGCTAAACATGAGTCCGCGCGGCCGGTTGCGCCGGTTGTAAAAAATTACGTCTCCTTAACTCTCGAAGGGATAATTTTCGACGAAGCAAAACCGCTCGCGATCATCAACGGCAAGGTAGTTAAGCCTGGGGAAACGATAAACGACTCAACCGTAGAAAGCATTACCGCATCAAAAGTTATCCTGCGTAAAAACGGCGCCACGCAGGAATTATCTATGTAAATTATACCCCTAACCCGGTATGCCCTATTCAGGTAAGCGCGTAACCTCAAGTGTTTTTTCGAGCATGCGGACTAGCGACCGAGGACGTAATGTCCGAGGAAGTGCCGAGGCCTCCGGACGAGGCCGCCAAGACAGCCGCGCCTGCCTCTGCCGGCAGGTAGACGCGTAGACGCGGAACGCGTCGCGTCCGACGAGAAAAAAACATTTGAGGCGAAAGCGCGTACATTTTAGCAGGCGATTTTTTTGAACTTCGCGACGAAAAAGGCTTCCATGTAGTCGTTAGGCAGAATGCGCCGGGTAAACTCGATTTGCGGATCAAAACGGGTATCATCCCAGCGCTTAAATCCTTTTTCGGCATTGTCCAGGGGTATCTCAATGGGCATAAGTTCGATCTTATTGTGGAATTTATCCAAAAACCAGGTAACAATCCCTTCATTTTCTTCGGGAGAAATCGTGCAGGTCGAATAAACCAATTCGCCGCCTTCTTGAAGGGCGAAAAAGGCCGAGTGCATCAGCTTTTTTTGGGTCGAAGTCATCTCTTTGACCTTCTGGTCTTTCCAATATTTGAAGGTCTTATGGTCCTCCACGAGAAAACGCCCTTCGGTGGAACAGGGCGCATCGACTAAAATTTTATTAAAATATTCGGGAAATTTTTTGCGCACCCAGATCCCGTCGATTAAGTGAAGCTTAACGTCATTGCCCATCCCCTGCTGTTTGATGTTGGTCAAGAGTTTATAAAAGCGTATGCGGTTTTTTTCAATCGCCTGTAATTCGATAGTTGGACAAAGCGAAAAAAGCTGCGTTGTTTTAGCCCCGGGAGCCCCGCAAAGGTCCAATATCTTCTCGCCGGCTTTAGGGTCCAAAATAATCGGAGGGAGCATACTGGAAACATTTTGCACATAAATTAACCCGTTTAGATAAATATCGGTAGCCTGCAATTGGCGCATCTCGCTTTTAAGCAGAAATGCGCCTTTAGGGTACTCAAGTTCTTCGAACTTGATATGGCGCGACCGTAAAAGCTCGCGCAAAGAAACAAGATCGGTCTTTAAATAGTTGATGCGAAACGCTTGCTGTTTACGGCTTAGAAATGTCGATACGATCGCTTCAAAGCGCTCAGGATAAAGCTTTTTTAATTTTTGCAGAAAGTTATTGGGCAGCCGGTTGATCTCTTCGCGCATCAAAATACTTCCACTTTACCCCAAAGCGCAAAGGTTTTAACCATCGCCGGGTACCACTTACTAAGCCGCGCAAAATCACCCTTCATCTTGATCTTGCCCTGGGTCGAAGCCACGAAGGGATCGATCTCGCGGTTAAAAACTTTTTTCAAAACTTCTTCGCTGCCGTTGATCACAAACTCGGCATTTAAATTATTATCGGTTTTAGTGATCTTACCTTTTTCGTAGTAAAAGCATACGCATTCACCGGTACTTTCGTTGTTCACCGCCAGAGTGCAGGTCAAGTTAAGCTGTTCGCCTAAAGCGCGGATATCGTTGTCGCCGTTGACCAGATCGGTCAAGCTTTTTACATGCTCGACCGATAAAAGCTTAAACGAAGGCCGCTGGCTTTTCCGATGATCGTTCTCGACTTCTAAAGGATGCACGGCTACGAGCCGCGCGGCGCGCGCGGTAAAGCTGATCTTTGCCTGCTCTTCCAGGAGTTCAAGGAAGCTAAAGGCCTCTTTGAAATCTTTACCCATGGCCACGACGCCGTGATTGCCCAGAATCACGATGCTACTCCCCTCCAGCGCCCGGATAACCGGCGCGATGTCGGTAACCGTCGGAGTTTTTTGCGAAATTACCGGCACGTTACCTAAGTAAAATTTGGCCTCAAAAGAAAAAATATCCAGCTTGTCGAAGTAGTAAAAAAAAGCGGTCGAATACGGTGAATGCGCGTGGATCACCACATTAATATCTTTGAAACGGTTGTGGATACCTAAATGCATAGCGCTTTCGCTGGAAGGCGTTCCCCCCTCCAACACTTTCCCGTCAGCGCTCAAGGTTACGATATCGGCCTCTTCCAGCTGGCCTAAATAAGTATTGTGCGCGGTAATTAAGATGCCCCCCTGCGCCTTGCAGGAAACGTTACCGCTGCGTGCCGTCACCAGGCCCTTTTGGTTTAACAGATGGGACCAGTAAATAATCTCTTTTTTATTTTGTGCGGAATTCATTGTAATGCCTTTAAATCCACAATCTCATCTTCAGCCGCCACGATTGAATCTTGTGTATTATCCTTTAAAATATATTTTTTCCCGCCTACCGTCTCGACACTTCCCTCCGGCGGAAAATCTTTTGCCGGGAGAAGCTCGATCGCAACACCATGCAGGCGGCTTAAAATCGCCACATACATTGTACCGCAAAAACCTTTAATCCCTTTATCATTTTTTTCTTTATAAAAAATTATTGTGCGCGAAATTTTGCCTTTATCAAACAATGTCCCCAACGCATTATCGTTTACATAAACAAATTTTATACCGGCTTTTTTCAACTTCTGAGCATTGTGCCTTAAACCAGTCATAAACGGCCTCCCCTCGGGCACGATCACCAGCCACCCTGTCGTATGAATATGCGCCAGCGCCTCATCCGGTACCGGGCCCCAAACCAGCAAAGCGTTATCGATTGCCTTTAAGTTCATACCATCTCCAACATTATCGGCTGGGTGATAAATTCACGTTTTACCGCGTCAAAAGCCGGGTAGAAAGCGTCGGCGCTGCAAACCCCGGGCAAAAACATAAACGCTTCTTCGATGGGGCGCTCTTCAATAACAATCTTATCGATATCGATATTCCGCGGGTATTGCGTCAAAGGATAAAAAGGAATTTTGAAATATTGCGCGAGGCGCGCCAGGGCGTAAGTACCGATCTTGTTGACAATATCGCCGTTGGTGGTAACCCGGTCGGCGCCGGTAACCACACAATTGACCAGCCCCTTATCCATTACCATCGCCGCCTGGTTATCGCAGATCACTTTGGCGGGAACAAGGTTTTTATCGAGTTCCCAGAAAGTCTGGCGCGTACCCTGCAAATAAGGCCGCGTCTCTGAAACATAAAAAATACCCTGTTTATCAAGCTTTTTAAGTTCTTCGTAAAGGTATAAAAGCTCGCCGTTAACATTACAAATCGTTAAGATATTCGCGGGCTTAGGTAAAATCGCCGCGAGATAAGCGGCGCGTTTTTTTCTGGCCGCATCAAACCGCTTTACAAACCCGGCAGCGACCTCTTGCGCCGGAAATCCTTTAGAAACCCCGGCTTGCATGATGTAGGCGAGCATGGAAAAATCAAAGGTCGGACGCGCCGCAGTAAACTGCTGTGCCAATTCATTAAAAGAAATTTTTTCCCGGAAAAGAATACAACTGTAAAAATAAAGCAGTACCTGCCCCAGGGAACGGGTCTTCATCTCTTTCAAAACCGTAAGCGCCCCCTTAAGGTCAATAACCTTGATCTGCTCCTCTTTAAACGGCAGTAAGGTCTCGTCGAGGACGAAAATCGTATCGTCTTTTAATTTAACCGGAAAAAGTAAAGGGCTGTCCATTATAAAATTTGGTGATATTGCTCGCGCACAAGCGCGGTGATCTTGCCGGGCAAACCGCTGCCGACCTTGCGGCTGTCGCAGGAAACGAGCGGCATGGCTTCAAGAAGCGCGCTGGTCAAAAACGCTTCATCGGCTTTTAAAAGTTCGTTTTTTTTCAAAACCGTTTCTTTGACCTTTAACCCCATTTGTTCCAGAACCTTCATCACCTTTAAACGGGTGATACCGCAAAAGGCCCCTTCTTTGAGTAAAGGCGTAGCCGCAAAACCGTCTTTTATTACGAAGAGATTACTGCGCGCGCCGCCCGCCAAATTGCCTTTTAGGTTAAGCATCAAGGCCTCATCTTTGCCCTTTGCCTGCGCTTCCGCCCAGGCCAAACGGTTATTTAGATAACTGATCGTCTTAACGCGGCAGGATAAATCGTTCTCGTCGCGGCGGATCGCCGAAATCACGGTAGTAAATCCGTTGGAGTAAGCGTCGGAAGCATAATATTTAAAATCATCGGCATAGATGATAACTCCTACATCTTTGCGTTTTTTATAAACCGTCAGGCGCACATAAGCATCTTTCAATTTGTTGGCGCTTAATGCTTCTTCGATTTTTGCCTCCCAACCGACCTCGGGAAAATCAAGGCTTAATAATTTGCAGCTATTTTTAAGCCGCGTTAAATGGTCGTTTAAAAAAACGATTTTACCGTCATATACCCGCAAAGGCTCAAAGACCCCCCAACCGAATAAAAACCCCGGCTCGAAGATCTCGCTTAGCTCTTCTTTATCCCTGAATTTACCGTTAATATATACCTTCATGTTCAGCTTAGTTTATCAAAATTCCAGTAATCTGAAAAGCTTATTGCTTCTTTTTCAAGGCAATAAGATATTTTAAATCCTCGATGTCTTTGGGGCGATGGGCGGCCTTTTTCATTTTAATAAGGTCGTCCAATGATGCAAACCAGGCAAAAGTTTTACCGAAACGCGCCTTTACTTTATTTCGCCAAACCTCTTCGAAGGTCACGCCTTTGGCAAAAGGGTGTATATCCGTTTCGATAATATACTGGCGGATTAAAAGTTTTTTGGTCAAAAGGTCGTTTATCGTAATATCCGTAACATCGTATCCGAATTCATCCAACGCCTTTAAGGTATCCGCGGCATTCTTTTCCGCGGGCTCAATAAAAATATCGATATCGAGGGTGGCGCGGGAATAGCCGTGTATTGGAAAGGCGGTTGCGCCGATGATCACAAACTTGACTTTATGTTCTTTTAATAATTTGAGCAGATCTTCGGTTTCCATGATTTTTGAGGAGATTTAACATTTCGCGGGTTTTATCAAACATCATCTTAAAACGCTGAGCAGTCGTCAGCGAAAGCAAATATTTTAATTCAAATTCGATCTCTTCCCGTTCGTTGTGTTTGGTTAATTTTAAAACTGCCATGGTTATTACCAAGTATTATTTTAATGCCCGCCTTCGCTTTGTCAAACAAAAGTAAAAAATGCCCCATTTACGCCTTAAACACATAAACGGGGCAAAAATATATGTTTTCTTGCTCAGGGCACGATTCGGTTCGCCCCTATAAAACAATTTGTGCGACGGTCTGGTTGCGCTTGATTGCGTCGATCGTAAAATCAAAGCCGGGAAAATTATCCACGCGCAAAGGAACATTTTTAAACAACGGCACCCGCGTCCCGTCGCCTTCGACTTTAATGCTTAAGCTGTTTTCCAGTTCTTTTTCATTGATACCGCCGAATGTTTTTAATTTGGCTTGATCGTTAACATAATAATAATTTTGTTTACCGCCGGGGGTAAAAACAGGTATCTTGCCTAATATTCCCGATTCAACCAAAGCTTCCAAGTCTCGTGAAGCTGTGCTTTCCGGATTTTTGGCTAAATCTTCGTAGCCTAATTCTTTTCCATACTTTCGGTAAGACTCTAAAAACTTCTCAAGAGTAAAGTTACCTGTTTGCAACTCCTCAGCCCTTAGAACCAACCTTGCCGCGTCTTGCGGGCTTTTGCCGGGATGGTTTTTAAACCGGCCTTGCTCGTCGCGTTGTGCCCCGTCGCTGGAACCGGAGCGGGTGGCAATTTTAGCCTTCTTCCGCAAAGCAGTCCCCGCCTGTTGCATAGCTTCTATTGCTACGCTTTTAAGGGATAGCGCACCGGAGTTGTCTTGGCCATCTTGCGCCATGGCGGCAATTTTGTCACAAAATATCGCGAAAGATGCTTGCGCCTTGATCGCGCTGCCGGGGTTTAAAACCTTAATGACTGCTGACGCGTCAATCCCCGGCGACACTTCATCTACCTGCGAAGCCGAACGTGCTGCCTCGACTAACCGGCTTAACCCTTCGGGTAAACTTAAATCGCGCCTCGTGTGCTTTGCGGCAAGAGCCAGGGCTTCGACGATCGCCTTAGCCACAAAATCATCTTTTTCCAAATCGACCTTACCGGAAGTAAGCAGCTTATAGATTTCATCGGTCAGGGCATCAAAAGTAGAGGCTTGTAACAAGGCATCTCTTGCTTCTGCTACGGCAGAGCTGTTAAAAATAGCGCCGTTTTCGAGGGCAGTATGCATCTCAGCGATAAGGCCGGGCAAGCTTTTCTTCGGCGCCGACGGCATAAGGCTTAATGCACGCTTTGTCGCTTTGGCTGCGGGGCCGTTGCCGGCGATAATGAAGTCAAGCTCGCGGGCGGGGTTGCCATGCAGTTCCGGCGGTTCCTCCTTGCATGCTTCTTGATGGAATTTTTCTTCCAGCTTTTGGATAAACACTCGATGGAAATTGCCCTTAGGCGCCATCTCAGTTATTTCCGAAGGTATAAATTGGTCTTGAAGGTTCATGGCTGCATCCATTTTAACCAATATTTTGTACAGTTGCCCATTCTCCTCTTCCTGCTTCCACTCATCCCATTCGCTCCTGTCTTGATTCAACCACCCGCGCAAATAAGTGCCTAAAAGCTGACCATCATAACCGGGAATGAGGCCGGCCTCTTTCATCTTTTGAGCTACACGCATCCACGCACGTAGTTCATAAAGTTCATGGGGAATCTTACTCTTTGAATGGACATAAACACATAAGCGGTCTCTGCCGGCGCGATCATCTTCGGGCTTAAATCGGTCATCCACAATTACTAAAATACCGTCCTCGGTAATCCTTAGCTCGCCGTGAGAAGTCGTAACGTAACGCTCTTTACCTCTCATTACACCATGCTGCATGACATAAGCATAAAGATCGTATTCGTAATCGATGATACCGGCGGCAGCGTTCCTCATGCCCAACTCAATGGCAATTTGATAAACTATTGCCTTTATACGCTCGTTAGTTTTTTCATGCTGGAAGCGTTTTGTGTTCTTCGAACCTTTGACGGAAATGGTAAAATCTGCGTCATCGCCGGCACCCAACAAAGCGCTTGGGTCTTCAACACTCTTCCAAAACGCAGGATCAACGGTTTCGCCTAAGGCGGCATCACCGGAATTAGTTATCAAATGTTCTTCGCGGACGCGCTCCAAAGCTGTCTTCATTGCCGTGTCAAACTCCGCGTCTTCAAAAGGTACCATGCCGTTAGAGAGTTTTAAATGTTTACCGATTTGCGCGCAGGCCGCGATAAATTGGTCGTCGCTAAAGATACCGTGATCGTCCAAATCCAAAATAAAAAGCACGCGCGCAAGAAGATCCGAACCAAGCTCCTGCTGAATCCCTTCGTAATGTAAAGCGAACACGACCTGTGCCGCGGCCTGGCGGTGTTGTCCGGGAAATTTTTTCCAAAAATCCTCGGCACGAAGAACGGCTCTTGTCAGCAGCGTAATTACTTCTGCCTTGGCCGCCGGCGCAGCTGCAGGCTTAGCCTCGGCTTGGCCTAACCGCGCGTTGGTAATGATTTGCACCGCGCTGTCTTGTCCGATCGCGTCACTGCCCAGCGCCGCGCGCGCTTTTGCAACCGCTTCATTTATCGCTTCCCTGGAAGTAAAAACTGCCGCTCTCTGAACCGCGGCGTCAAACTCTCCGTCAACCGAACTGGCCGGGACCATGCCGTTATACGCCTCTAAATAACCCGCGATCTGCGCGCAGGCACGGCTAAACGGGTCTTTGCGCGCATCCTTACCGCTTAAATTCAAAAAGCTGACGGCAAACGCCGCGTTTTGCAAAGTACCGCCTTCTCTCCTATGGCTTAACGCCTCCACGATCCTTACCGCAGCTTCGTGCTGGTTTATACCGGCTTCCGTCACGCCGTCTTCGGCCCCCATGCTTTTTTCAAATGCCGTGGCCGCATCCCGTATCGCGATCTCAATCGCCTGGTTGGAACCAGGCTTAGGCAAAGCCGCAATATTTTTATCATCCTGCGCCAGGATTTCTCCTAAAATCTTGCTCTGATCGCCTAATGGATTTTGCCTTAAAGCCTCCAAAGTTTGACGCACCTTGGGCGATAAAATAAGCGTGGTATTTTTCTTAAGCGCATGGGCTAGAGCATTTAAAATCCCATCGCGGATAATCCCTTGAGAAGCAACCTTGCTGTCTACGTCCACGGTTAAAACGCTCCCGCGTGTATTGTCCGTGTGCGTATCGCCGTCGGTCAAAATAATCTCTAAAGGAATCCAGCCGGAGGCCATATGCGTTTGTAACAGCTCCTGCGCCTGGCCGTAAATATTATCCTTATCAATATGGTTTTCGTTAACCATGCGGTAAAGAGTGCGCGCTTGATCGGGAGTTAACGAGACCGGTAAATATTTAGTCAAAAGCCATGTCCCGGCTTCTTTGCGCTTTTCCGGGCTTTCCTGGGGTTCTAAAAAAACCCTGATCGCGTCGGCAAAAAGCCAAACCGGCTGATCACTGCTTAACCGCAGTCTTTGGTCAGGATCGACATCCCCGGCAGCGCCGGAATCTTTACCCTGGAGCCAATCTATCTGTTTTTGGTATGCTTGAGAAATCGCCTCGATTTCAGGATAGCTGATGCCCGGATGATGCGCGATCATTGCAAAAGCGATCGGCCGGTTCCTGGGCTTCATCGAAGCCATCACCTTGCCGATTGCCGCGCATAAAAGCCGGCGCATTGCCATAAGCCGGCCGGACTCCCGCTCCTCGGTCCGAAACGAATCAAAACCGTGCGCTAAAAGCTCGATATCCCCTCTGGCCATGGCCATTGCCCGGCTTTTTAGTGCGCTGTCCGATAAAAGACGGCTTAAGATTTCAAAACGATAACAGAATGTTCCAATATTGAAACGGCTATCCTGACGGGTCGATTGCAGCGCTTCATCCCAAAGACGTTCGGAAAGTTGAGGGTTAAGCATAACGGCCTGCGCCGCAACATCGGGATATTCTTCATTTTTAATTAATTTCTCAAGAATCTGGCGGCCTAGGCGTTCGCCGGAATCGCTTTGTAATATCGCAGCATACAGGCCGCGCAACGCTTCGCGGCTAACATCACCACCGTACATCCTGGCTGGAGCAATCATACCCAAATCATTTTCGCTGACCCGGGCATCGCGATAGCGGGTAAAAAGCTGCGTAAGTACATGCAGCCCGGCAAGGCTGCCCGTAAGATTCAGGGCACGCGTCCAGGGATAAATGCCGTTACGAAGAATAATCTCCCCGATCTCACCGGCTTCCCTTTGACAAACGGCAAGCTTGGCCGGTTCGATCGCCTCGGCCTGCGGCGCCGCGCGCAGGGATTCACCCAGCGCCTTAACACGCTGCTCGATTTCTTTCAGTGCCTCGCTTGTTACCGTTTCCCGGTCCGCTTCGGCCAGAGGCTTACCGGCTATCCGGGCGCACTCCGCAAAAATAACCGCCGCGGTATCATGGCGTATAGAGGATTGGTTTGCGATCATGGCGCGGGTTTGCGCCTGTTCAATCGGTTCCATAGAGGCCATCACCTTACCGACGGCTTTCGCTAAAAGGCCGCGCATCGCCATGAGGCTCGCATCCTGGTCGCGTTCAAACGCGATATGGTTAAACCCGCGAAGTAAAATTTTGATATTCTTTCGCGCCGAAGACATCTCTTCGCCGGGCACATCCGGGCTTAATAAAAAATGGCTTAAGGCCTCAAAGGAGTAACGTAACCGCACAATAACACTCGACTCGCTTGAAGACCAGGGTAGTTGCTCTATATCTTGCCAGAACACGGCAATAAGGCTTGGGTTAAGCATCGCGGCCTGGGCGGTGATCTGCGGCTCTTCAGTGCTTTGATATAATTTTTCAAAAATTTTCCCGCTTAAGCGTTGGCCGGAATCGCCTTGTAACATCGCGGCAAGAACAACGCGCAGCGCCTGCTGCCTGTTCTTTTCATCGTACCTGACCTCCCAACGAAACTGGTCCATCTCCCTATCGCTGATCTGAGCGTCGGGATGACGGGAAAAAAGTGCGCCTAAAACATAGAGCCCCGCCAGTGTTGCGTAAAATTCAGGGATCTCCCAGGGAGAAATTTGGTTATGGTAAAGAATATCGGCAATCGCATTAGCCTTTTCTTGATAAACAGCAAGCTGGGCCGGTTCGATCGGTTTCCTGGTATCTATCTGCCTTAAGGCTTCGCGCAAATCACCATAAAGCGCTACCGCCTTCTTTTGGAACAAAGCGCGTTTTGTGTTTGCATTCATTTCCGCATCGCCGGTCAGCGCATTCTCGCCGAATGGCGCCAAAACCGCGCTGATAATGTCCATTTGCCCGGCTTCAACTCGCATAAGCGCAGGGCTAACCGCTTGAGGCGGTGCCGTTACCACCTGCAACCCTTCCGCACACGGCAAGTCAGTCCGGAGAGTAACTACCGGCGGCTGGTCTAAAACCGCTTCGCTGGCCCCGCCGGAAAAATAGGCGCGTTTGGTGATTTTGCGACCGAAAATGGGGACGGTTCTTTTTCCGTCCACCATTCGAGCAAGAGAACCGTCCCCGTTTGCGGAAACACGTTCTTTTTTTATATAATTGTACGCACCCTTCTTAAACGCTTCCACATATTGGACAAAGATCTTTTCTTTGGCCTTAGGATCATTGGCATCGATGCCGGCGGTTTTGTTCTTGTCGATATAAAGCTGTTGATAGATCGAATCTTTCAGGCGGTTTTTAAACCATGCCGCCAAGATCACTGCCGAATGAAGCTGGCGGAAATTGGCAAAGTTTTTGCCGGTGTTCACTTCTTTTTCGATCGCGGGGATGATCAGGGTTTTAAATGCCTGGCCTGCGGGCGAATGATTATTCGCCCCTACACTATTTTGTTGCATTGCCAGGTAATCTTGATCGCTTAAAATCTTTATACTGCTTTTGGTAATAAATACTTTATCGCCGGTTTCATAGACCTGGGTTTCGTTGGGGGTGATCCAAACCTTGTTGAAGGATTGCGCGGCGGGCGAATGATTATTCGCCCCTACGCCGTTTATTGATTGCCAATATTTCTTCCCCAATTCGGTTTCGGGGTAGGTCAAAGAGCTGGCTAATTGCTTTAAAAGATAATCCTGCGCCAGCATGTCGTTGCCTAAATCGGTTGCGGCAAAACTTTCCGGTAAAATCCGGTCTTGTTCATAAGGCGATAAGTTGACCCACATATCCTGTCCCGGGGTGGTCAAAGCCGCTAAAAAGTAACGGATCAGGGTTTTGCTGGTTTCTTTTAATTGTGCATCGGTTAATTTAGTGTTGCCTTCATCCAAGATAAAGGAAAGCTTAAAAGGATTTTGCCGGTCGAATTTTAACCCGCGCAGAGTTACCGGCGCAAATTGTTCGCTTTTGGTAAGCATGGTGCCGGGCTGGGGCAGATTAACCGGCGCGGCGAATACCGGGTAACTGTTCAGGCTGGAAAAGCAAAAGGTGATAAGAACAAACAAATTCAGGAAACGTTTCATGGAAAATACCTCCGAGTTAATTAAGTGCCCTTCGATACAATCTGCTCGTTGAGTGTCCCGCTGTTAGCGGGATGTATCGAAACGAGCAGATCACTCAGGGCACAATATTGCTACAAAAACAAAGGGAGGCACCTTAAAAGGAATCATACCCTTTAAAATGCCTCCCCAGGCAAAAAATCAAGTTAGTAGAATATACCATATGCCTTGCCACAGCGTCAAGGCGAAAAGTAAAAATAGTGTAAGCGCTTACAATGTATACAACATTTTTAATATCAGTAAGTTATGTATTTATTCGTCCAAATAGTAGCGGCAGTACAAAGGCATGTATATGTAATGTGTAAATTGCGACTCGGCTATTCGCGGTCGTTGAGTGAGCCGCACCCTTCGATACATTCCGCCAATGGGCGGAACACTCAGGGAGCGGCTTGTATCGAAACGCCCGCGATTTACCCCGCTGAAAAGAGTTTCAGGAAATTGGCAGAAGTAACTTTGGCTTTTACGCCGGCAACTAAGCCATCCAGCATCTTTAAGTTATCGGCTATCGGCGGGTTAACCGGATAATCCGACCCCCATAAGATCTTATCTTCGCCGAATAACTCGATCGCCAATTCGATATTCTTTAAAGAGGCGCCGGATGTGTCGACATAGACTTTCCTTAATATCTGCGAGGGAGTTTTGCCCAAATCCTTAACCATACCCCGCGCAAGGAGCATCGGGTAGACCCGGTCAAAGCGGTCTTTTAAAAACGGCGCCACCCCGCCTAATGAGGCAAAAATAAAATTAACGCCATATTTCTCTAAAACCCCCTCCATCATCAACAAGCCTAAACACATGCTCACATCAAAGCTGTACTCTAAAACCGGCATTAAGAGCGGGTCTTTGCCCCGGTCAAACCCGATCGGATTGATCGCCTGCGGGTGAACAAAAATGGCTAACTTATGTTTTTCGCACGCTTCAAAGAGATCCGTCAGTTTGGGCAGAATAAACGAACCCTTGTGGCTTGAAGCAACGCTCACCGCCTTAAAGCCGCTCTCGGCCAGAATGGTAACCTGTTCGCTTAGATTTTCTTCATCGTTAAAGTCAAGGAGCCCGGCAGCAATAATTTTTTTATTCTCATGCATCAATTCCTGCGCCGCCTGGTTGTAGATCATCGCCTCTTCCTGCTCGGTCATTTTGGCCGTCGCGTCGGTAGAAGGATAGACCAAAAAGGCTTTATCGATATTGCTTTGATCTAAAAAATCATGTAGCTTCGCCTTATCGGTCCAGACACCTTTGTAAAACGTGGTCTTTGAACCTAACTCCTGCGGGATAAAATGGATGTGGCAATCGCACAACATAAAATCATCTTTAAATTTATTGTGGGGCAGACACGCAGGTCTGCCCCTACAACAAATTTTTTACACGTGTTTTGCGCCCTTGGTTGCGCCTTCTTCCCATTTGGAAACTCCGCGCATTACATCCTGAAAACAAAGTTTCGCCAACGGGTCGAAGTTCGAATACATGATCCGCTGCACACGGCCAGGTTTGGAGAAAAACTCTCTCATGCACCATGAACCCAGGCGCCCGTAATCGGCCATGGTCAAATACTCGGTATCCATTACCGGGTGCAAAAAGTCCCACTTTAAAAAATCGATATTTTTGTAGTTAAGCTTGCCGGCTTTCGCGCGTTGGCGCCAAATCGGTGAATTGGGCGAAGGCGTTACATAACCGATCCACAAAATATCCGGATCGACTTCGTCGGTAAATTCAAAGCGCTGCTTAACGATCGCTTCGGTATCGGTATCAAAGCCCATCATGATATCGGCGACGATCGCGATATCCTGCTTGCGCAAGATCTCGATAGTTTTTTTGATCTGGTCGATTGTGATCCCCTTGGCGACTTTTTTAAGCTCCTCGGCGGTAGTGACTTCGATCCCGAAAACGCCCATGAACAATCCGGTCTCTTTCATCAAGGGCAGAATCGATTCGCAATTGATCCAATCGACTGCCCGGCCTAAAGAAACCCACTTAATATTGTTTTTCTTTTCTTTCTTTAAGTTGCAGAACTCTTCCACGCGCTTGGGGTCGACGTTAAAATTATCGTCCTGAATGACTACCACCTTGACGCCGAACTTTTTCTCTAAAAGTTCAAGCTCTTCGATCACGCGCTGGGGGCTCTTCGCGCGCCACTTTAAAAAATCCTGCGGGCTGCGCGGGTCATACTGGTCCCACTCGTAGCAAAAAGTACATGCCGAAGGGCAGCCGCGGGAGGTAACCATCTCGACAAACGGCTTCCAGTGAGTGTGCCCTACATACCGGTCCATAGGAAAAAGATCATAGGCCGGAAGCGGTAATTTGTCCAAATCCTGCATTAGCGTCTTGTGCGGCCCTAAATGGGCTTTGCCGTCGACGCGGCAGGCAACGCCGGCAACATCTTTAACTTCTTGTTTTTTGTCGATCGCAACTAAGAGGTCATGAAATGACTCTTCCTCGCCCATGACCACGTAATCGATGTAAGGATAATCATCGAGCGTCGGCTGGGGCATCGCCGAAAACCATAATCCGCCCACGACGATCTTTGCTTTAGGCAATGCCTGTTTTAAGGCCTTGGCCGTCTCTAAAAAATAGTGCAAAATCGCATAACCACCGTAACCGTGCAGCATGTCGCCGAAAACGATCACATCTGGATTACGCTTTTTTGCTTCTTCGATCACCTGCGGTGTCTCTAAAAACAAGGCGCGCGCGTCGATGACCGATAAGTCGCTGTAACCTTTTTCTCGTACATACGCCGCCCACTGTGCATACAACTGATTGGGCGCGCGGTGCTCACCATGTGTCGCCCACGCTCCTACTTTCGGCATTACAAACAATACTTTCATCTTCCTACCTCCTCTTGGTTAATATTTATTTACTCGGATGATTTTGTTTAAACGGGATCACCGGCTTCGTCCACGGGGTCTTTTGGTTAATTACCGCCAGCTCCATGGGATTAACATTCGCCGGCTGATTTAAAGCAAAAATAACCGTGTCGGCGATCGCTTCGGGCTCCATCAAAAGATCGCCCGTTTCGGATACATCTTTAAGTTTATGGGTCAACGGCGTGCGGGTAACCCCTGGAAAGATCGAAGTGACTTTGATCCCGAAATCGCGCATCTCCCAGAACAATCCCTTGGCGAAAGCGCGCAAACCGACTTTCAGCGAGGTGTAAACGATAAAATTACGCGGCGGCGGATCGACCATCACCGAACCGCTGGTAATATTCACTATATGTCCGCCCCCGTTTTCTTTCATCGGGTTGACCACAAGGCGTGAGAGCATCACATAACTAAAAAAGTTGGTGTACATCACCTTTTCGATATCTTCCAACGGCTGTTCCCAGAAAGGGTGCTGGCTCGATACGCCTGCCCCGTTAATCACAATATCGATTTTTTTATATTCTTTGAGTGTCGTGTTTACCAGATTTTCCAAATCTTTTTGCTCCGTCACATCGCACTCGACGCACAAAACATTTGCCTTAGGGCCTAAATCTTTTTTGATCTCTTCCAGAACATTCAACCGGCGCGCCGCCAGAACCAAAATTGCGCCTTCTTTAGCCAGTTTTTCGCACATCGCTTTACCGATGCCGCCCGTTGCTCCGGTTACGATGCAAACTTTCCCCTTAATACTCATACCTTGCCTCCCTTAGACTCTTTTTCAATAATTTCTTTGAATCGTTTCAAATTTTCCAATGAATGTTTATTGATTGCGTCTTGCGCCTGTTGGTCGGTAAATTTAGCCCCCGCACCCATCCTAAAATCCTGGATCCAAGTCATTTCGATGCCCTCGGCGACTTCGCGATAAAGCCAAATGATCTTCATAAATTCAAAAGGCGCCATGGGAGCGACGCGTGCAGCGTAGCAAAATTTATCTTCCTTAAACAATAAACGGTAAGATGTCCAACTGGTGCCGTTTTGATGAGTTAGCTTAAAGGTGATCTTGTTTCCTTTGCGTTCGGTAACTTCGGAACCGGTATATTCGGCAAAAAATTCTTTCCAACGGTTAATGTCGTTACTCGCCTCAAAAACTTTATCATAGGGGGCGTTGATCACGATCGAATTTACCGTATGCGCCATGTTTTCCTCCTCTTTTACTTACCTTTTAATTCGCTCCGCACTGTGGAGCGAATTCCCCACGCACTGCGTGGAGAATCTTCAGACAATGTCTGAAGAATTATACAAACGCCACGACCCGCGACCAGGCGCCGCCGGTGCCTTTTATCTTTACCGGAAAACAGGCGACCTTGAAGCCAAACCCGGGCAAAGCATCCAGATTAGCCAGGCGTTCGATATGAATAAATTCGCGTTTTCTCCCATGAAAATGCGTCGGCCATAACGCCTTGTGATTTTTTGTATCCAGGAACTCTTTCATCATAAAGCGATAGGGCCGGTCAATGCCCATGGTATCGACGCCGAAGATCTTGATCCCGCGGTCTAAAAGATAGTCGACCGCCGAGACATCGACCCCGGGATAATCGGAAAAATATTTTGGGCTGCCGAAAAGCTTATCCGCGCCGGTAAAGAACAAAACAATATCCAAAGGCTTTAAGGTATATTGGATCTTATTAAGCGCGGCTTCGACATCCTTCGCCGTAATCACTTCGTTGGGCTTTTTGTTGCACAAATCAAGCCTGACTCCGTCATGATAACAATAATCCAAGGGTATCTCTTCGGCGGTTTTCGCCGGCTTGTTTTCGCTTTTCGAGCCGTAGTGAAAAGTATAATCCAAATGCGTACCCACATGCACCGGCGCAGTAACTACTTCCAACGACAAAAATTCTTCGTCGGGCAAGTCTTCTTTTTTCACGATGCGCATACCCATTAAATATTTAAGCCAACCAAATTTCTCTCTCGATAATAAAACTTTGTTAAGCTTCTCGATGCCGGCGTACCAATCGGTACGCGCAATTTCAACATGGTGCACCTCAAAAGCTCTATCGTCGATCGGTAAGCTTAGGTCAACGAGTTTCATTGCTGTTTTTTCTTTTCGATCACCGCCACAAGCTCTTTCAAGGTGATCTTATTGGAGATGTCGCCCGGAGCAAGCTTGACGCCCAGCGCCTTAGAGATGGCCACGGTGACCTCGACCATTTCGGTCGAATCAACGCCCACGCCGGAATACAAGCTTACGTCATCGCCCAATTCGCTCGTCTCTAAATCCAATGTCTTTGCGATAATCGAAATTACTTGTTCTTTCACGCTCATGTAAAATCCTCCTTAAAATTATGCTTTCTCCACGCCCAGGACCATATTGATCCCGCCGCGGCCGCGGGCGATGATAATTGCTTTTTCGATCTTTTTCTCGCGCGCTTTATTGGGTGTACAATCGATATCGCAGCGCGGATCACAATCGGAAAAATTGATCGTCGGCGGCACCAGATTATTCTGCATCGCCATGACGGTCGCAATCAAGTCAAGGCTCGTCTGCGCGCCGAGTAAATTCCCAAACATCGATTTGGGCGCACTTAACGCCATCTTTTTTAAATGTGCCCCGAAAACATTTTTTATCGCCGTCGCCTCTAAAATATCGCCTAAAACCGTCGCCTCGGCGTCTAAGCAAACATAATCGACCTCTTCTTTTTTCCAGCCGCTGTCTTTAATACACTCGGCAATCGCGTATTCCAGCGCTTCCGGTATCATCGAATATTCGCTGCGGTGGAAACCGTCACAGGAAAAACCGATACCTTTTAAATAAGCGTCGATATGGGCACCGCGTTTTTTGGCCGCATCTTCTTTTTCTAAAAGTACGATCCCTGAGCCTTCGCCCAAAGCAAAGCCGTCACGGTGCAAATCATACGGCCGGTAGGCCTTGCGGGGGTTTAAATTGTTTTTGGTCAACCGGTCTTGCGTATTCGCGCACAATAGCGAATAGGGCGTAATCGGCGCTTCCATGCCGCCGGCCAGACAATAGTCGTTATTACCATCACGGATGGTTTTGGCCGCGTACCATAAGGCTAAAGCCGAAGAGGCGCGGTCGGAAACTACGGTTTTACTGTAACCTTTAAGCCCGTAAAAAATCGTCACCTGGCCTTGCGGCGCCGCAGGAAACCAGGCGCTGGCCATGTAAGGCGAAACGCCTTCGCGGCCTTCGATATACAAATCGCGCAATTCCGTTTCGGCAAAGAGCCAGCCGCCGATGGCATTGCCCATAAATACGCCCATGCGGGTTTTATCGGCTTTTTCCAGATCAAAAGAAGCATCTTTAAGCGCTTCGCCGCTGGCCATTAACGCCATCTGGGCAAAAACATCGATGCGTTTGGTCAAACGGCTCGATAAACTGGAATACGCGTCCAGGTCATGCACCTGGCCGGCGACGCGTGACTGGTAAAGCGTTGAATCGAAACGGGTAATTTCGTCGATAAAAGAACGGCCGCTTCTTAGATTTGCCCAAAAGGTATTTTTTTTCATTCCGGCCGGCGAAACGACCCCCATGCCGGTAATCGCAATCTTGTTTTCCATATCAACGGCCCTCCCAACGTTTAAAAATCAGGCTTGAGTGAATTCCGGAAAAGCCGCTCGAGGTTTTTAAAATATAGTTAACCTTTTTTTCACGCGCTTTATTGGGAATGTAGTCTAAGTCGCATGTCGGGTCTTTTTCTTTCTGGTTGATCGTCGGCGGCAGGATGTTTTTCTTAAAGATCATCCCACAGGCAACCGTCTCCATGGCATTGGCCGCGGCTAACGGGTGCCCCAGCATCGACTTGATCGAGCTGATCGGTATTTTATAAGCATAATCACCAAAAACCGCCTTGTAGGCCGCAGTTTCAAAGGTGTCGTTTTGCCGGGTGGAGCTTCCATGCGTATTGATGTAATCGATTTGAGATTTTTCGATACCCGCGTCCTTAAATGAATATTCGATGCACTGCTCCATGGCTTTACCATCCGGGGGCAAGTCGGTCATGTGATATGCATTGCAGCTTGTGCCGAACCCGACGACCTCGAAGTAAATATCTGCGCCGCGTTTTTTCGCGTGCTCCAGTTCCTCCATGATCACTACCCCGGCGGCCTCGGAGATCACAAACCCTTTGCGGCGGTTATCGAAGGGACAGCTCGCTTCGTGCGGATTATCGTTATTGGTCGCCAAGGCATTGATCACATCGAACGCGCCGAAAGTGATCGGCGTGATCGGCGCTTCGCTTGCTCCGGCAAACATAATTTCCTGACGGCCGTCACGGATCAATTCATAACAAAACCCTACCGAATCGCTGCCGGCAGTACAACCGGTAGAAACCGTAGTATTCATCCCCTTCAAACCGTAAAGCCCGGAAACCTCCGAAGAAGGCGTATTAAACATCGCCGCATCGTAAAGATAAGGGCGGCCCTTACGCGAATCGATCGGCTTTTTCCCCCAATCGGTAACCAGCAAAAACTCTTCTTCCATATAGCGCGTACCACAAATCGCATTCGCCAAAGCGATCCCGCAGCGGTAACGATCAAGTTTATTCGAATCAAGCTTAGCATCATCGTGCGCTTGTTTTGCCGCGGCGATGGCAAATTGCACATAACGGTCCATGCGCGCGTGGTCGGTGATCCCGAACTTTAACGGATCAAAACCTAAATCCTGGCAGGCGATCCGGGAGTTGAACAAACTGACGTCAAAATTCTCCACGCGCTCGACAAAAGATTTGCCGGCGATCAAATTGTTATAAAAAGTATCCTTGTCTTCACCGGCCGCGGTAATAACGCCTAAACCGGTAACTACTACGCGTCTTCTCATGCTTTTCTCCTTACTTTAAATTTAATCGCGCCGTTGTCGGGACAAGCTGTACCGGTTTTGCACGCGGGGTCTTTCTCGAAAGAAAAGGCAGCGCCGAAGTTCATAGCGAACAAAACCGGGAACAAACAGCTGTAAGCTGCGCCGCAAAAACCGTCAGGGGTCTTTAAGCCTTTTACGGTGATCTTATCGCCCACTTTATAGCCATAATGGCATTTGCCGTTCACGGCTTCGACCTCGATTTCGAGCTCTTTTGGGTTTGGCCCCGCCGGCATCTCTTTGCGCGGGCAAACAATCACTTTGCCCGCATCGTCTAAAAGTTCGATCCGGAAAGTAAGCTTGCCGTTATCGGGGCAGGTCACCTCCAAAGATTTCATATTTTCGCGGAATTTAAATTCGCTCCCGAAGGTCAACGCGTAACATACCGGAAAGGCCGACTTCATCAGCCCGGAACAAAAATGTTTCGGTGGATGGGTAAAGTCGTCAAGAATAAACTCGTCGCCAAGTTTATAGCCGTGATAACAATATCCGTCGTATTTAACCACCGTAAATTTTAATTTGGGAAATTTTACTTTAACTTCAGGATGCTCACCGTTCATATCGCTCCCTCCAGGGTTGCAAGCAGCTCTTTTTTGTCGAAAAACCGGCCGGCATCTTCTACATCGTGCACCAGCTCGATAATTTTTTCGTTAAGCGGCGCGCTAAGGCCGTTTTCCTGGGCAATACGCACAATCTCACCGTTGATATAATCGATCTCGCTTTTTTTGCCGCGCTGGATGCTTTGTAGGACCGAACCATATAACGGCTCTTTGCTTAACCCGGCCATGGTTTTGCCTAAGATTGCCGCCGCTTCGTTAACCGGCATTTGCACCATGCTTTCCAGGCGCGCTTTGGGATAACCGGGCAGATCTTCCAAAACAATCCCCGCTTTTTGCATGACGGCATAGGCCTCACGGTTAAGCGAAATCGCCAACTGGGCTAAGCTTGTATCGATATAGGTCTCCTGCATCGATTTGCCTAAAAGCGCGGGAATGCAATTGTTCAGATTAACAAAGATCTTCAAATATTTTGCACCTTTGATGTTGGGGCTTACGGAAACCCGAAAGGCTTTACGTAAAATATCGATCGGCGCGCTTAAAGCGTCGATCGGCGCACCGAACATATTACCCACCACAAGCTCGCCGGGAAAATTATGAACTACCAGATTGGGCGGATAAAAAGTCGCCCCGAACATGACAATGCCGGTAATAATCTTCTCCGAAGCAAAGTATTGCTTTAAAATACGGTCGGCATAAACTCCATTCTGGGTAGAAACAATCACTGCCTCGCTTAAATAGGCGCGGTTATTTTCGGCCAATTCTTCCAAATCGTTGGTTTTACAGCTGAAAATAGCCAGATCGATCTTTTGAGAAAGGCGTTCTACCGTGTTGACCTTGATCTTCTGGGGGCCGGCAATGCCCTCGATCACCAAGCCTTCCTGGTCGAAAGCCGTTTTCTGATAAGCGCGCACAACGCCGGTAACTTCGACATCTTCGTTTTGCAGATAACCCAGAAACAACCCGCCGATCGCTCCGCAGCCTAAAACCGCCGTTTTCATCTTTGTTTCTCCAAATATTCTTTTAAGGAACTTAAAATCATCGTAATATTATCGGTATGCATCTTCTTGGCGCCGTTTTTCCAGAAAAATTTGCTTAAATTGCCTTTAAGCTCCGCGGCAAAAGTGTAATTTACTTCTCCGTGGCCGTCTTCGTCGGGAACTACGGTAAGCTCTTCGAAACCGTCAAACATCGTGCCGAAAAAGTCGCGCCGGATATAAAGATTTTTTTTATCGATAACCTTATTCACCGTACACCAATTCGGGCCAAAGGGAAATTTTACCTGCTGACGGTAACGCGTACCCACCTCTATCGTACCGCTTAAGTTTTCAATACTCATCAAAGTTGTTTGCGGCCACCAGGGGGATTGCCCCCAGGAAACAAGCTCTTTAAAAATATCATAACAAACCGCTTCGATCCTGATTTTTTGTATAATGATTTCAGGCATTGGTATATTTTTTGTAATCGATCTTTAGGTGCTCGAAAAGCCTTACCATCATCGTTCTAAACGCCGGAGGAACTTCTTTAAAAAAAGTTTCCACCACCTCTTTTTCTTCGACGATGCTTAGATTCCGGGCTTTGGCCAGCTCCTGCGACGCTTCTTTAACCAATTTTTTCGCAATGGTGCGATGAAATTCCGGTAAGGCGTCGGTCACCTTTTCATAGATCTCTTTCGCTTTATCGCTCCAGGTTATTTCATCCATAATCTTCTCCTGTTAACGGGCAGAAAATCTTCTGCCCCTGCGCCTATTTTTACTGTGCGATCATGTCAAATACAGCTTGGACCATTTTGGTCTCGCCTTCAAAAAAACGAAAATCGGCAAAGCCCATCTCTCCGGTGATTAAATTATCCGAAGCGACCATCACCGCCGCCGCCGGCACTTTAAAAAGATTGGCCACCATAAGGAACGGATTAGTGACCATGTCTACGGCAATCGAGCCTTTTTTAATATAACCGTTGACGATATCTTTGGTTTCGCGGAAGATCGCGTCGGTCGACCAGCAGCCGCCCACGTGAATATTACCTACGTTTTTAAATACCGCAGCAAGTTTATCGGTCAAAACTTTATCCGGAGCTGGCACAAATTTATCGTCCACATAATAAGCGCTTACGCCGTCACCGCGCTGGCAGGAATTAACTACTACGTAATCGCCGATCGCAATATCTTCCTTTAAGCCGCCGCAGGAGCCGACCCGGATCATCTGTTTGATACCGCCGGTGCAGAGGATCTCGGTGACGAAAGCCGAGTCAGGAGCAAAAAATCCGCCATTACCCACAGTGATCCTTTTGCCTTTGTAAGTACCGGTCCAGAAAGTATAGCCTAAAAAAGTAAAGTTTTTTACCGAATCTTCCATCATCTGGGCGCACATCTTGGCGCGATGCGGTTGGCCGCTGATGATCGCCGTATCGGCAAAATCACCGGGGCGAAATTGTAACGAAGCCAACAAGCCCTTCGCATCCATGTGTACATCACGCTGCATCATAAACTTTCTCCTTGCCTACCGGCAGGCAGGCCTTTCAATTTTTGTTTATCGATCTTCCCTACCCGGTTTTTCGGTAATTCTTTCAAAAATTCAAAATGATGCGGTATCTTAAAATGAGCCAGATGCTCCTTTAAAAAATCTCTCAATTCCTGTTCGCTGGTCGCTTCTTTGGCAACCACAAAAGCCTTGGGCACTTCGCCGCGTAACTTGTCGGCTACTCCCACAACCGCCACCTCGGCGATCTTGGAAAACCGGGCGATTTTTTCCTCTACCTCAGGAGCAAACACGATCTCGCCGGCCACTTTGATCATCTCTTTAATACGTCCGGCAATATAATACAAACCATTTTCGTCGCGGCGCGCCACATCGCCGGTCTTAATCCAGCCTTGACATAAGCTCTCGCGGGTCATCGCCTCTTCCTTATAATAGCCGGCCATGATCCCCTCGCCGCCGACCAAAAGTTCGCCCTGAGCCGGGCCGGCTAACTCTTGCCCCTCGTGGTCAATTAGTTTAGCCGGAGTAATAAAATCGAATTTACCGATTGAATCGATCTTTTCCTCATCGGGCGAAAAAGCATTGGGTGCCGAGGTCTCGGTCATGCCCCAGCCGTTTAATAATTTCGCATTGGGGCAGAGCGCATGAAATCTTTTCAAAAGCGTAGGCGTTGAAGGCGCACCGAAGACCACGGCATAACGCAAGGAAGAAAAATCAAACCCTTCATGGCTTTTTAAGGACAAGATCGCTACGTACATCGCCGGGACGATGCAGAAGATCGTAACTTTACATTTTTCGATCGCCTTTAAAAATTCTAAGGGATGAAAGCGCGCCATCAAAACGCAGGTCGAACCGAATTCAAGCATGAACAAAAGATAATCCAACCCGCCCAAATGAGAGAAAGGCACGCCGCCGCAAAGATAAATATCGCGGTCGCTGATCTTTAAAAAATTATTGATGTGCTTACCCGGATTATTTAAATTTTTACAGGTCAACATCACCCCTTTAGGGTGGCCGGTCGAGCCCGAGGTATAAAAAATCGCGGCAAGCGAATTTTCATCGTGCTTAGTGTCAGGAAGCTTATCCCAGCTGCGCGCCACAACTTCTTCCCACAAAAGAGCACCTTCAATTTTTTCCCGGCAAACCACAATCTCTTTAAGCTGAGGGCAGCGCGCCTTAACGCGGGCAAGATCGACCTCTTTTTTCGCGCAGGCGATCAAAAGCCTGGCTTCACTGTGGTTAATAAAATGAATGATCTCTTCTTCGGTGAGCATAAAATCCAGCGGTACCGCCACGGCGTTGATCGAAAAAATACCGAAAAAGCTAAACGCCGCTTCGGGGATGTTGGGCATAAACAAGGCGATCTTATCCCCGGCGGACAAACCTCGGCTTAAAAGAAAATTCGCCGCTTGAAACGAAGCGCGGCTTAATGCCGAAAAGCTGATCGGCTGATTTTCGAAAATAAGCGCCGGTTTACTGTTATAAATCGCGGCCTGCTGGGATAACAATTTTTTAAAATCCATAAACTTTCCTTATCAAAATTAAAGTAGTAAAATTTTACTACTCTCTCCCAAAAGGTCAAGCGGATTTTTATAAAAAATTTACTGGTTTATAACATCTTGCGGAACAATTAGTTATAAAAATAATTATTTCTAATCACCCCGGTTAATAGCTCGAATCATTTCATACAAGCGGCCGTAATCACGCAGGTTAAAATGCATGGCAAGTCTAGGCAAATCGAGATATTCTTTCTCCCGAACCTCTTTTTCCATCGGTGCAGATTCAGCAATCTCGCCATCAATTAAAATATCTTTAAATTCAGAATTAATCTTTTGCAACGTATGTTGGGAGATCTTTTTATTCAATCGCAAGACGGTCAAGCCGTCGACATACCGGGTTGAATGATAAACCTTATAAAAATCGTCAATATATTGAATCGCCTCATCGACATCGCTTTTAATGCAGAAAAGTTCGAGGTCCGCGAGTTTGGCAAATCCACCGCCCACTAACTGCTCTTTAACGAAATTCTTCCAATCGCGCCAATATGTGGATCCTTGTGGCTCCATTAAAACGATCGGGCGAGGCTTAGACTTGCCGGTCTGGATCAGGGTAAGCATCTCAAAACCTTCATCGTTGGTACCGAACCCGCCGGGGAAAAGAGTAGTCGCATCGGTCTCTTTAACAAAAATCAGCTTGCGGGTAAAAAAGTATTTAAAATTAATGAGATGATCTTTTTCGTCAAGGTAAGGGTTAGGTTTTTGTTCGAAAGGTAAGTGAATATTTAAAGCGAAATCCTTACCGTCTAGTGCGCCCTTGTTACCGGCCTCCATAACTCCCGGTCCGCCGCCGGTAACGATCATATATCCTTTTTGGGTCAGCTTTTGTGCCAACTCTTCCGCCATAATATATTCGGCGGATGTTTTTTTTGACCGCGCCGAACCAAAAATTATTACTTTTTTAATATTGCGATAGGGAGCAAAAACCTTAAAAGAATAGCGAAGCTCTTTGAGAGCGTTATTCACCAGCTTTAAATCGCCTTTGTCCTGCGATTCTTTACCCAGCTTGATAATGGTAGTAAGTATTTCTCGCAATAAATCAAGTGTTTGCGCCGAGCTCGCCTTTTCGGCAAGATCGAGGATCAATTGATCCGTGGCCGTATCGCCGGTATTGTAGGCTTTTGGGAATTTTTTCATTGACGTTATTTTACCATGTCGGCTGGGAAGGAAACCGGATTTTCTTCTTTGTTAAGAATAAAATCAAAGCGTTTTGCGCCTTCGATCGTAGAATAAGCTTGAATCGAGATGGCGTCGCCATAAGCTGCTTCCGGTAAGCGATAGATTAATTTGACACCCTTCTCGTCATCTTGCTTAGCCAAAGATTGTTCGACGATGATTTTTCCCTTGAAGATGATTTGAACTTTTTCAATATAATGCCTATCCAGCGCGCTGGATGGGTGGTGGACATATACTTTTAGCGTTTTGGCGGTATTATCAAAGTTGATCTTAACATCGCTCGGCTCATGCGCATAAATCGCACCGCCAAAAAAGCCAACCAGCATCAACAAAGCTATCAAAAATTTTCTGTAGTTGCTCATAAAGTAAATATATTTTACCTATCAACCGAAAGGATTCAAGAAAAATAGCGCTGTTTAAGCAAGAGTTCACAAGAGGTTCACCTTTCTGCCGCACATTCGCCAAACAGAAATGGTTTATTTGAAGAGCACAAAAGCTTGCCTGGGGAGGCAATAGGGTTTGGTTTTTAATTTAAGGAGGGTTTTCCCATGCAACGCAAAATTATCTCGCTGTTTCTTTTAGTTAGTTTTGTATTAAATACCCTGCTGCCTTACACGGCCCAAGCCGCAATGCTGCCCTCCCCTACCCAATTAGTGGGCTTATCTCAAGGCTACTCTCTGCCTACGCTTCGGGGCTTGAAGATCAACCCCAAGAACCCCTTGAATATGGAGTTTATCATTGATCCGGGTACTGACGGTAAGGTGGATCAAGAAAAGGCCTCCTTATTAATTAAGTACTTCCTGGCGGCTTTAACTATCCCCCAGGAGAATTTATGGGTCAATCTCTCTACCTACGAACAAAACCGGGTCATTCCTCCCTCATTGTCTCAAACCGATCTGGGAGCGGATATGCTAGCCCAGGATTATATTTTAAAGCAAGTCGCGGCCAGTATCACCTATCCGGAGACCGAGACGGGGAAACAATATTGGCAAGCGATGAACGGATCTGTTATTGCGAGCAACGCGAAGCAATCACAATCCTTTAATAAGATTTGGATAACAGCCAAAAAAGCCAAGGTCTATGAAGGGAATAATACGGTAATCATCGTTGATTCGAAGTTAACTACGATGATGGATGAGGATTACTTGGCAACAAGCGCGTCATTGCGAGGAAGCGCAGCAACGAAGCAATCTCAGCCAGGGATTGCCACGCCTTCGGCTCGCAATGACCAAAATGCCATTTTCAAACAAACCATCCTCCCTAAAATAGAAAAAGATATCAACGAAGGTAAGAACTTTGCCAATCTAAGGCAGATCTATAATGCGATTGTTTTAGCCATATGGTTTAAAAATAAGTTTAAAGAGTCGTTTTATAAGGCCTACCTTAATAAAGACAATGTTAAAGGCATTGATACCGCGGATAAACAAGCCAAAGATAAGATCTATGGTCTCTATGTAGAAGCTTTTACCAAGGGGGTCTACAACTACGTAAAACGGGAACGTGTACGGGCGAATGATTATTCGCCCCTACAGAAAATTGTAAGAAGGCAATATTACTCGGGGGGTGGGGATTTTACCCGGACTCAGGTTGAGGGAACTACGGATAAGGCGGTCGTGGCGCCTATGGCCGATGAAAAAGTAGTAGCCGTAAAAGGAGATGCCACACCAAATACGCCAGGGGTAACCGGCAAATTAGCCATGCTAGCCTTGGCCGCGACAGCAGCAGGTTCATTATATCTTGCTGCGCCAAATAAAGCAGAGGCTCACACAGCGGATACAGCAAGAGCAGTCTCCACACAAAAAATTAATGTTAGCGGGACACATACGCTTGATGATACTGCCAAAGACCCAAGAAAATTTACCTCCGCCGATATCTTTCGGATGTTCGACGGCTATGAAAATTGGAACGATGCTAATTATGACGACGCGCTTAATTTTTTAAAAGCTTGGTATGATAATTTTCTTAAAGATTGGCCTACAAACCCTAACCAAGACGTCAGTCATAGATATGCCGCCGAAAACGCCATGTTGGCGTTATGCAACTCCTCCAATAAACGTATTCGCGAAGAAGCTTTTAAGCTTCTGGATGAAAATTGGTGGCTAGACGAACCCGAAGCTTTAACCTTAGCCCAAAAATATCTTCATGAGTCGGATGATATTTATATTGTAGCCAAAGCCGCCCGGTTTTTGGTACACTACAACTTAAAAGCTTTTAATGATTTTGCCAACAATGCTCCTGAACGCTGGCGGCGCACGATCGCTAAACGCAGTCACAATTTTGGGGATTTGGACAAAACTTATTTAGATATTTACAATTTACTTAAACCCCCGGCTGGGGACACAACTCCACGTAACCAAAGGCTTGAGGCTATCCTCCAATATAACAAAGGGGGTTGGTACGAATCCATGACTGAAGGAGTTTTGGCTACGGCTCTATATGATTTTCAAGATAGCCCGGAACAATTCACCTTAGCTGCGCAAGCTTTAGGCGAATTGGGTACTCTGGAAACCATGGAATATCTGTACCGTTTTATTACCGGCACTAAGCCTGCGCTTAGCCCGGAAACGGCACAAACCGCGCGCGCAACTTTTGACCGCATCGCCGAACGTCACAACAAAAATCCTCAAGCCCTGTGGGCATTATTGGCGGCCGGCCACTCAATAAATAAGAATAAGTATGAGCTTGCTGCCGGCGGAGTGTTGCTGGCTTTAGGCATTTACCGGTTACTCAACAAAAGCGAAAAAGAATACGCTCGGCGCTTATTAAGTGACGAGTCGATCAGCGAATATGTGCAGGATTTAAGCCCTATTGCTCGTGAGTATAGCTACAAAAAGTTATATGCGATTTACAAGGGAGCGAAAAAGAACGGTGTTCCTCCCGCGCTGGTCTTTCAAGCCTTAACCAAAATGCGCCGATTGTTGGTCGGTAAAAACGATTTATCCCGTTTGGGTAGATATTTGATTGATGTAGGCCGCAGCGAAGATGGTAGTAACATTTTGAAAGCGGTAGCCGAAGAGGAAGCGTTCGGCGAGGAGAATGATCTTTATAAATTTGTTTCGGAGCGTAATATTAATGCAAATTTACGCGCGCACGGAAGAGGAACGCCCGGAAACACAATTCTCTCGCAATATCACGAAACTTTGGCTCTTGACGATTCAAAACAAGAGCGCATTGCTGCGGCTATTGCCTTAGGTAAGTTAGGTGATGGCCGGGCGATCACTATTCTCTTTGGGGCTTTGCGTCACCAAACCAACGGCAAAGGCCCTATGGCCGCGGCAATATCCCAGGCTTTAATCAATTTAAAAGTACCGGAAAGGGTTGTGGAACACTATCTATCAGCCCTACAAGCGCAAGACGCATATCATGAACTTCGCCAGGTAAGCAGATCGAAACCTCTTGATATTGCGAGTATCCGGTCAAAAGTTGAACAATTAATCTCTTTTATCCCAAAATACTCTCCGACAATCTTTTTGTTAAGCAATTACGCGGAAGAGATGGGCGACGATACCCAGGATTTAAATGAAATTATTACCTGGATAAGAAGTGTTGTAGATATCAACACGGGCAGGCAGGATCAGGCCGAAAGCTCCTGGCGCATGTCTTTAAGCGCGGCGTGGAAAGAACGCTGGGGCGTTGATTTGGCCCCGGAAGCATTAGACGCATTCTGGTATGCCCATGCCACAATAGATTATTCAAAAGTTAAAAGTAAATTATCTCATGTAGCAAGCTTTACTACTCCGGACCAGCGCGCGTGGTTGATCGCGCACCAGTGGCTGGGGGATAAACCCACGGCCCTGGGCAGATTAGCCAGAAGAGTCGGAGCAAGGCTTGTAAGCCAAGCGGATAACCGAGCCTTTAAAGCCGCCACAAAAAACCTTAACGGCGCTAATCTGGCGAAAAAATTAGAAGCCATCGCGTATTTGAGCCAACTTAACGATCCCCGGGGAATCATTGTTTTATTTTCCGCATTAAAAACCGCTGCCGGTAATTTCTCTTTTAACCCATTCACCGGTAAAGTTACCCAGCCTGACGCTCAAAAACAGTTGCAAGATGCGCTTCAAGAAAGCCTGAAACATTTGGGCGTAAGCAAAGAAGAATCCGACACTAAGATCGCTGAATTTAAAATGCAAGCCTATATTCAATTTCTTAAAACCAATGAAGACCTCTTGAAGAATACTCAAACCTTAGCATGGTTCATGCGCGTGGTTACAGAATTGGCCAATGCCAACAGCCCTGCTCGCGAAGCCTTTATCGCTTATGCGGAAAATCTAACCACAGGCTTTACCACCGCAGAAAAGAACCTTAGAAGCGCTGTGCACAAGGCAGTAAAAGCTATTTTTGCCGAACAGCAAAGACGCTTGGAACACATGCGCCCGCTGATCGAAGCCTGGGAAAAGGCGGGTTGGAACAGATTATATAAAGAGCAGTTGGAGGGTATTTGGTATGTGCACAGTAAAATGTCGCGCGGGTGGCATGTCTTGACCCCTGCAGAAAAAGCTTCAATGCAAGAGCCCGGCGCAGAAGCCGCGGCAAAAGGAATAAAAGGCATTATCTCCTACAAAGGAAAGGAACATAATGTTTACTTGATCCATACCGGCGAGTTAGCCATCACGGAGTGCAGCAACGATGAAGTCAAAGCAATATTCGCGTATCTTGAAAAAAATAACCTTTTTAGCAAGGGACAAGCCAGCTGGTTGATGGATAATGGGTGGCTGGGAGAGGATACCACGCAAAAGCTCACAACACCCGACAGTGAAAACAGATTGCTAAGCTTTATCTTCGAAATAGATCAGGTTGCCGGGCATGATCCCCAAATGCGGCCCAGAGGATATGTCCGCCACATGGAAGCTGCGCTGCGTTGGAGAAAAGCGATCATGGAAAGCGGCAATGTGAAATTCGAAGAGGTTTATGCGGTTAACCTGGTTGATAAATGGTATGACCGGTGGGCAAAGTATCCGGCAAAAAATAAAATTGAGGCTATCCTTAAAGAACGCATGCGCGAGGCTTCAGTTGCCGAAAAAGCACAGAGCTTGCGGGAATCAGGGATTGTTAAAGAAGATGGGATCGCTTGGTTGATCGAAAACAAGTTTTTAGGCGAAGATGAAAATGGCCCCGGCGGCAACCCCGGCCCAAAGAAAAATCCCGACACACTGGCCTTAGTGCCGGGCCCTGTGCAAGACGGCGGGTTGACTTGGAAAAGTACGGGAATTGAAAAGTATGGCAACGGCAATTTTTACTTTGAAAATATTCCGGATTTAAAAAGTATTAACTCCATGGGGTTTGTGATCAACGCGATCACCCCCAACAAGACAATTGGGCAGTTTTTGAACTAAAAATAGTACTTTTTCGCCTTTATTTTCAAAGTAAAATCGTAAATCACATAAAGTTCACCTTTGCGTCATGCGTTGGTAAAACAGATATGGTTTAATTAAGCTGTTCGAATCGTTCTTTCTTTGACCCGCTTATGCTCCTGCACAGCGGGCGGTTGCCGTAAATTCTACGGCAACCCGGCGAACTCAACAGGGTTTACCTTGCTTTAAGGCAACCTTAGACCGCATAAATAAAACGAATAAAGGTATGGTAAAAAAAGAAAAGTTATGTTCTGCACATTTAAAAAAACAACAGTTTTTTTCCTTATTACCGCGATATTGCTTAATACGGTTTCTCCGGCTTTTGCGGTGGACCAGGTTTTACCATCGCGTCACAACGGGATCGCCGCCTCTTTCCCGGAAGTAGCCCTGCAAGGGATTAAGGTCAACCCCAATGACCCTTTTGTCTTTGAATTCCTTTTTGACGCCAAGGGCACGGTTACGCAAAAAGAATTTACTCAACAGGTAGAATATTTTCTGGCTTGCCTTACCTTACCGCAAGATGACCTTTGGGTCAACTTATCGCCATATGAACCGGAAAGGGTTTGTGTTGATGAACTTGCCTTAACTGAATTGGGCAAAAGCATGCTTTCCCAGGATTATTTATTGAAACAGCTGGCGGCAGAGTTGACGCATCCGGAAACAGAAGCGGGGAAGAAATATTGGGATGAAATAAATAATCCTAACCGGTCGTTGAGTAAGTCGCGCCCTTCTAAACATCGTGCCCTGAGTGATCTGCTCGTTTCGATACATCCCGCCAAAGGCGGGATACTCAACGAGCAGATTGTATCGAAGGGCACTCAGGGGGCGGCTTGTATCGAAACGACCCAATCATTCAACAAGGTTTGGATCACAACCGGTAAAGCCCTGGTTTATGAGCATGCCGATATCGCGGTAATCAAAGAGGCGGATTTAAAGGTGATGATGGAAGAAGATTATGTGGCCGGTCGCTTCGATACATCCCGTTCGTTGAGTGCGAAGCGTATCGAAACGAACGGGACACTCAGCGACCGGGGAACCGAATCATTCAAAACCCATATCCTCCCTTTGATCCAAGACGAAGTTAATGCCGGAAAAAACTTTACTCAATTACGCCAAATTTATCATGCTTTTATTTTGGCATCATGGTTTAAGAAAAAACTGAAAGATTCGATTTACAAATATTATATCGACCAGAAAAAGATCACCGGCATCGACATCAGCGATAAAAATGTTAAAGAAACGGTTTATAACCGCTACTTGGAAGCCTTTAGAGAGGGAGCATATGATTATGTAAAAAAAGAGGCGGTAGGGGCGAATGATTATTCGCCCGTAAGAAAAATCACCAAGCGCCGGTATTTTTCCGGCGGAATCGCCTTGGAAAGCCAAACAGAAGTTGAGCATCCTTCAGCTGCGATTATCGGCGATTTGACAGGGCAACTGCGCACGGGCGCGGTAGAGCTGGTAGGCGCCGCAAAAGACCCGTTCGCCTCAGATAGCGCATCGAAAATTTTTAATATTGCTTTCGGCTTAACCACTGCGCCGGAGTTAGCCCAAACGGTAACGAAAATTGCAAAACCTGTGGCTAACATAGATGTGGATGGTAAGTTAAAGTTGTATGGTTATGAATTTACCGGGAGAAACGCCGGCGATAGGATTACCTGCTCATCTTCTTGTTTAATTGATCCGGCTATGTCCGGAAACCATTTCGGGCTTTATCGCCGCCACGTTTTAGTTCTGCCCAGGGCTTTGGAAGATAAAGAAAATCCATTAACCAAAGAAATAATCCTTTTTATCAATCAGTTTATCTCTTCTCTCGAAAAGGTTAGAGAGAACGCTGCGGCCGAGCTTCTGGCAGAGGCTATGGTTGTCTGGTATCTAAATCCAGGAGCGGATAAATTGACACCCCGGCAGAATTATTTACTTAAAATTTTTACCGATAACTCTATCTCCGCGCAGGCACTTCTACGAAAGACTCAACAAAATTTAGCCTCTATAGGAATCATCAAATCGTTTGCAAGCCCGGAAATCGCTTTGGCTTACGCTCAAAATCAAGAATTATTTATACAAAGATTAAAAAAAATCATAAGCACAGAGCCTCCCGTGCAGGATGATAGCGATACCGTTGTAGTCCCATCTGAGCCTCCAGCCGCGCCTTTGCTTGAAACCATTACACCAGAACCTGCGCCGGCAGCCCCGGTGGTTGAACCACAAAGCCCAGGCAAACCATCGCTTGACCTGCCGGCGGCCCCAATGGACGGAGTCAAGGCAAGGTTGTTTGCAAATACCTATTTCAACGAAATTGATTTTGGCCAGCTTACTCCGAAGCAGGCAGAAATTATCGCATCGTACAAAAGAAAACCCAAACAGGGGCGAGATGAATGGCTTAATCACCTTTTTTATGAAGCGGCGCGTAACACAACCCGAGGGTTTTCCTTATCGCACAGACGGTTGATATGGTTTCAAGCTAACCAAGCGGCGTTTTGCAATGCGATCATCGGGCTTAATCTTTTAGCCGAAGAAATATCAGGCAACACGGCAACAAGAAAAGCAATAAAGCGGGCCATGGGTGCTGCGATGGAACCAAAAAAACGCGTTCCTCTTGAAAAAAAAGTTACCAACGTACAGAAAAGCTATCCAACCCCTGCCTCTTCCGACAAACCAGTTTCAGATAATTTACCTTTAGCACCGCACTACAATCTGGATCAAGCCATGTTTACAAACGCACATTATACGGAAACAGATTTTGGCGAACTTACTCAAAGCCAGGTAGAGTTTATCGCTTTATGCCGCACTCAAGGCGCTAAATTAAGCCCGGAGCGAAAACAAGAGGCGATAGCGATATTTCGTTATGCAGCCCTTAATGTAGATAAAAATTTGTGGAAAACAATTACCGATAAAAACAAAAGAATATGGTTTGCAGGGAATCAGGCGGCGCTTTGTAAAGCTCTACTTGACCTTGGAATTTTACCTGAAAACGTATCCACCGATCAAAAACGATTAGGGAAAATAGAAAGAGCACTGAAGGATGCCGTAGCGTTAAAAAAAGCGGCACTGCAACCACCCTCTACCACCCAACCTGAAAAGTTGCCGCTCCCGGCGCCTTTTAAGCCGGACGTTCCTGCTACCCCTGTTATTAAATTTACCCGCATCCCTGCCGGAGTTCCCTGGAAAGCGCCGGCGGCACCCAAAGATAACCGTGAAGTAGAAAAGTTTATGCTGGCCTACTGGAAACAAAGCGTTTCTCCTGATGCGCTTACCGCAGAACAAAGGCATTTCATCGCCCTGGCTTTGGAAGAACCAAATACCGGACTGGAAAACCGCTTACGCGCAATGTTTAACCAGGCGGTAGAAAATATCGAAACGGACTTCTCTTGTTTTGAGAGCCACCCTGCCTGGCAGGCGTGGTTCTGGGCTAACCAGGCGACCTTTTGCCAATACCTGATCGCCTTGCTGATAGTCGATCCGTCGGAAATACCCGGCACAATGGCGAAGATAAAAAGGTACGCACCGCAAACCCCGGATTTAAAGTTAAATGCCGAAGATGATGCCGGCGGAGTAATCTTACAAGGGAATAATTTAATAATCCAGGGTGAGGATACAAGCTATTTCGTTGTATCGGAAGAGGCGGCGCTGAGGTTTAAGAATACGCCGGTGGTAAGCTACAAAATTCTCTTCTTTTAAATCTTCGCGATTGTTTCGAGATTTTCGCGCGCCGGAGCAAAGCCTGAATCGACATCTAAGGCTTCCTGAAAAGCTTTACGGGCCGCAGCAACATCTCCGCGTTGGGCCAATTCAATCCCCTTGATATTAAGAAGTATCTTACGGGCAAGATCGCTAGTGCTGTTTTGAAGAAACGGCTCATCGCCTTGATACTCGGTCCGGAATTTAAGGGCAGCCGTAACTGTTTTAGCGGGACTGTTGTTTTCGGTTTTAGCCCCTGCCTCTTTTGCATCAAGCGCAACACTTTTTTCTCTGGCTATTTGAGCCTCCATCTCGGCAATCTTTTTTTTGGCAATCTCGGCGGTGCTGTGATCTTTCGCATAAAACAAAACCACTTGATAAGCTACCTTGGCGTCGAGAAAGTCACCATCTTTTTCCGATTTAAGGCCTTCATTGTAATAATAAATATTATGTTCGCTGCCTTGCTCCTGGGCAAAAATTGAGCTTCCGGACAAAACTAACGATACAAAAAAGAAAAAATAACTTTTACGCATAAACTATTTAGACCTCCTTAAGGGTTTTGCGGCAAAATGGCTTTGATCTCCAGCGCCTTGTTGTCTTTTTCCAGTTTTGTCACGGAATTATTTAATTTTTCTACCTTCTCGGTCAAATGACCGATAATCTCCCTGGCTAAATAGAGCCCTTCTTTAAGCTCATCTATATCTTTCTTGGTCTTAGCACTCTCTTCCTCCAAGCTTTTGACTTTACTCTCCTGAAGTTTGATCGTATCCTCCTGGCGTTTTATTCTAACTTCCTGGCCCCGGATTTTTTCTTGAGTATATTTCAACTCGATTTTCAGTTCACCATTGCGGCGGGTTAACGCCTGATTCCCATCGGAAAGCTCTTTAACGTCCCGGCTGAGTTTCTCGATATGATGCGAATCCTCGGCAATCGTGGCCTTAAAACACTTACGTTCGCTTAACAGCTGGCCGCAGAGCAATGAACCGCCGGCCAGGAAAGCAAGAAACAAGCCTGTAAAAACAAACCCAAATTTTTTATTGTTTTTTTCGGCCATTCAAAACCTCAGCGTACGTTATATGCTATTTGCGTTCCGTTGGAACGGGAATAGAGCGCCAAAATCTTAAAACTTACCGAAGAAGCCTGTTTAAACCCCTCGGCGATTTCGGGAGAAACGTAAAATGGCTCCGTGCTTTTACCCTCCAGCGTTACGACTTTTTCATCAAAAACAATTCCGCCGAATTTTTCAAATTGTTCAGGGTGTTTTGCAACGTATCTTTTATCTTGCTCGATCAAGCTTTTGGTTAACGCCGTAAGATTCCCCTGATACTGCGCCCCGCGCGCCTGGATATGGGTAGCGGCGGTCCGTTCGATATTTTCATGATCCAGAGCCTCGGCAAGCTGTTCATCGTCGCCCTGGTCTAAAATATCTTCGCGTAAAAATATTGCGTCATCCGCTAAACCGAGCATGCGGTGGAATATTGCCGAAGTACCGCGTTTTAAAATGTAAACTTTCACATGGGAATCGATACCCAGCTTAGGCTTTAACGCAACAACGCGCCGGCGCTCATCATCATTCATCAAGCGATAGCGTAAAACAATATTCCGTGGTGCGTTTCTACCTTTAATTAAAAATTCCGGCTCCTCTACTCCGTCTTTACGCGCGATACGCACCGCATTGACTAGAGTAACCGTACCGTCGGCTGCATTAACAACAACTCTGTCGTAACTCCAACGCCCCATTGTACCGCCCTTTTTCCCTGCAGGCGGGGGAGTAAGCGGTGCAGGCGAAGCAGGTTGTGCAGGTGTGCCATGCTGTGGTCCGTTGATAATAATTTTAGGCAAAGGCTCCCTGGATTTCTTCCATTTAGGCCACTTATGCCGCCGTAGCGGGGCAGGGTCTGCGGGCTTCTCTATATTACCGTTTATATCACCATCCTCTACTTCGGGAACAGGCATTAGGTCTATCTGCGGCTTAGGCATCGTAAGCTCTAAGCGATTAGACCCTCGATCGGGCAAAGGTCCAACATAATTGGGATCATAAGCAGGGGCTGGTTCCGGCACGGGAACTGCGGGACTTTGCTCAAGAGCCGGGGCAACCGGTGGTTCCACAAGCGGCTTAACTTCTTGGGCCGGCGCAACAGGAGCCGTCGCCGGTTTGGCTTCTATTTTTTCCTTTTCCGGCTTAGGGTTAACGGGAAATTTGTCCCAATCCCGCCAAATCGGTATGCCTTCAAGAAAAAATATCAGCGCTCTGCTGTTATTGTTCCAGCGCGCCAAAAGGACGAGAAAATCTTTTTGCTCCAAACCGTTAAGATTGAGCCCATTAAAATTTTTCTTTACCCAAGCCCCAAAACCATCCGGATCAGCAATCGCGCGCCGCTGTAGTTGGGCTACACGTTCAAAAAGATTAAGCGTCTCGCTGGGATTCATATTCAGGTCCGGGTCACGCAAAAGGGTAGTTAAGGCCTTCTGATCGGCAGCACTTAAATTCTGTGGGTCTAACGCATCAAGGTTAATCCCCCACAAAAACAAGTAACGCCTTATCTCCGCGGAATAAGGGCTGGTTTTGGCTCCCTGGACAAAAATTTGCATCTGCCCTGGAGCGATCACGCTGCGCGGGTCACCGGAAGCATATTTAACCGCCGGGGCCTTATAACCCCCTACACTTGCGCTGGTCATGGCAGAGTTGGCTTTAGCAAAATTTTCCTGGGTTCCCCGCGTTACGCTTAAGGGCGCTGAAGCATTAGCAACATCGCCCCGGTAGGCATAATGCCCGCCCGAGGAAGTGGAAAAGGTAAGCATGGCAGAACCGGAAGCGACCGTTATGCTGGCCTGCATGGGTAATGACCACGCGGTAAAGGACATTCTGGCGCCGCCAAAGGCCTGCACTTGCGTAACGCCATTGGGAAAACCCGCTTTCTCACCGGGATAGTACCTGTATACATAAGAACCCCCGTCAACATAAAGGCCATAAGGCAGGGGCACGGAAAGAGTGCTTTTGTTATATCTCAATCCAAAGACTTTTGCTTTGTCCGTATTCGTGTACTGATCATACCTGGTTTCCGTTGACGCGCTTAAACCAAAATACGGTTGGCCAAGGCCGGCGGCCCGTACAAAATTAGTAGGAGAAACGCTTACCGCCCAACGCCAGGTGGTAAGCGTAGCGTTACCATTGCCATTTCCGTGGTTAAACCCCGCCAACCCACCGCCATAAATAAGATTTTGTATGCCGGTATTGCCCCATATTTCATCGCTGCCGGTACCAAACTTGCCTACGCCGCCAAACCGGCCGGAAAGGCTGCCCCACCAAACCAACTTTTGCCCTTTCTCCGCCGGGCCATCAGAAAGCGTCCATAGCGGCCCCTGGCCGGCGACAACAAAGGTATTGTAATCAATGCTCGGTGACGCCGCCGGGTCGGAGTTAGAGCCTTGGGCGGCGTAGTTATAAACAAATAGCAGCTCACCGCTGCTATCTAAAAAACGCAGCGGCCTGATAACAAGTTCGCCTTCCCGGGGATGGTTAGCGGCTGGGTCCGGATTCGACTCAGCATACCCGGTAACTGCGCCCTTATATACAGTCGCCATGGCTTGAAGATGGCTATTACCTAAAGAGGCAACATAAAGCTGGGAGTCAAGGCTGGGAGAGCCCAAAATACCGCCGATAGTTGTAAAAGAAAAGGAGGTATCAGGGTGATCGCTCCAATGATACGTATCACTGCTTCTATTAACAAATGCCTCGGCAGAAAATTGTGGCGATGTAAACCCGCCATGCAAAACCAAGCGTGTTGTTGCTTCGTTGCTCAAGCTTCCGCCTCCGTAATATACTCCAAGATAAGGGCCGCTGGCGCCCGGATTAGGCGTAATATTCAAACTTCCGTAGCCGTCACTTCGGCTATCTCCGCCCAAATAACCGCCGGCGGGAACCAAACGATAATTCGGGCCTAAAGGTAAAACCCCGCGCGTATCCACCCGTCCGCCGCTATAAACATCCGCCGCTACGTCGAGAGACGCGCCGCTTTTAGAATCCTTTGCCGTGGCCGCGGTAGAGGCCGTGGTTTTGCCGGAAATAAGCACGCTGGACGTATCGGAAAGTTCTACCCTGGGTTGATTCTGCTCCACTCGCTCGGCTTCATTCTCCGCACCCAAAGCATGCCCTGCCAAAAGGCCGCCTGCGGCTAAAACTACGGCGTTAACGGTGTTCTTTAAAAATGGGCTTCCTGTCCTGCCGTCTACAATCCGCACTGTTCCTTTGCCCGATGCTCCGGCAACCAGATCGTCAATCCTTCTCTGTGTCACCGGATCAAATTGCACGCCTTGTCCGGTTAACGCTACACCGCCGGAAAAATAACGGCGTCTGATAATTTTTTTTACGGGCGAATAATTATTCGCCCCTACAATATCCTTTTTTACGTAATCGTAGGCACCTTTTTTAAACGCTTCCACGTAAAGATTGTAAATATCCTGGCGGGACTGCTTATCGACCTTATCAATGCCGCTGACTTTTTTCTGGTTGATATAATATTTATAAACCGAATCTTTTAGCTTTTTCTTAAACCATACCGCCAGAATAAAAGCCGAATATACCTGGCGCAGAGTACTGAAATTTTTCCCATGATTTACATCTTGCTCAAGCAAAGGCAGGATATTCTTCCGAAAGGCATCGGCTGAATTGTTCGATGTAGAGACGCGATTTATCGCGTCTTGGTTAACGGGCGAATGATTATTCGCCCCTACACCATTATTCTGCATCGCCAGATAATCTTCATCCGCCAAGACCTTAAGACGCGCTTCTTTGATCACCGCAGTACCTTCATTTTCATAAACTAAGGCTTTGTCCGGAGTAATCCAAACTTTGTTGAAATCATTCGTAGGGGAAGAACCTGCCCCTACGGCATTAATTGTCTCCCAATATTTTTTCCCTGTTTCTGTTTCCGGATAGGTAAGGCTGGCGGATAATTGTTTTAACAAATAATCCTGCTCCAGCATATCCCTGCCTAAATCGGTGATCGCGAGGCTGTCGGCGCAGACTGTCTGCGGCTCATATGGCGAAAGGTTCACGTAAAGATTTTCTTCCGGCATAGTCAAGCAGGCCAAAAAGTACTCGACCATTCGCGAAAACTCTTCTGAGGAAACCGCCTTGGGCGAATCGAACAAAAATTCAAGGAGAAAAGGGTCGTTGCGGTCAACCTTTATCCCTTTTAAAAGCGCGGGCGCGGAAGAAACCGACATATCGACAAGATTACCCGGCAAAGGTAATCCATAAGCCGCCCCGGATGCATATGCCACCGAACTTGCCGAAAGCACGCTGGCAACACAGTAAAAAATTATCAGCCGCTTAAATATCTTTTTCATAATATTTTTCCTTATTGCTGCCGGGCGTTATCGGCCGTTAAGCATATCCTGTAAATTGACACCATACCCAAACCTCACGATATTGATGCGTAACCCGTTTTTCTTAACTTGTTCGACTATTTTGGGAGAAAGCTTCAAGGTAATGGCCTTGCCGTTACCTCTCGTCTTGATCTCGGTCTTTAAATCCACGCCGCCGAGCGACCGGTGGAATAGTCCTCTGTTTTTCGCGATAAGCGTTCGGGTTTGCGCGTTATCCCCAAAAATTTCCATTATGTCGCCCTCATGGCCGGCGCGGCCGGCCAAAACTTCTTCTCTCATCCTGATTTGCCACGTGCCATCTCCCTTTTGTTCTTCAAGCTGTAATTTTTGTTCCGGAGTTAATTCACCGCCGTATTTAAAAATTTGGGCAAACCACGCCACCGAGTGGTTGAAATAATAGATTTCACCGGCTTCGTGATCCCGCCGGTCGGCGATAACCGCCGCAGCGGTAACGCCGGCGGCGTCAAGAATCGCTTGCGCATTTTCCCCAAGCGATTTTCGAAGCGCTTGTTCCGAAGGTAAAATTATTGCGCGCCTTGCAACCTGGCTTGCGTCCCTATAATCTACTACCGTAGCGCGCAAATCTTTGGGCATCTCGTCAACGTAAGCCGTTAAAACATGGCCGTCTATCGGCTTAGCGTTAGCATCGATAATGCTTACGGTCTCGGCCTGCACCGGCAATCTGCCGCTTTTAATAGCGTCTACCCAGCCTTCTTTTGCCTTTATGACATCCGGCCTTCGGGCAATCTTCGCGCGCTCCTGGGCGGTATCGATTTTAGTCATATCGGTATGCCCGACATCAGCCGTGCCGCCGTCGGTAGCAACATAACGGGGGCCGGCCAATGCTACCGCAAGGTCACTGCTTAAGTCTAAAGTTGAGAGAAAACTATCAGGAAGGTTATAGACAAAAATAGTATTCTCGTCGGCGGCGAAAGTTGCAAAAGAGGGGCGCATCGCAACAAGGTTTACCGCAGGAAGCTTATGCCACGACAAGACCAGCGCCTCCAAATCAGCGCGGGTAGCTTGAGCGCCCAGCTGGGCCAGGGCGTTTTGATACTCGGTTGTCAAGTCGTTTAAAATAGAGTCGCCGGCAGCCGGCTTATCCTTTAATACCTGCAGAGCGATTCTTAAGATAAAAGGATAATCCGCGTCGGAGGCCAATTTGGGAAATCTCTTGAAAAGATCGCTTATTGTAGTCCCATATTGCAATGCTAAAATATACAAAACCTTTTCCTTGCCGGGATCAGGCACATAGCCCGCCGAAGCAACCGGATCGCTTTTCCAGGCTGCCAACTGATTAATCACGCTATACAGGCTGTTTAAAAGATCCGCCGGTTGTTTGCCAAGTTCGATCGCAAGGGCAGCCAGGTAAAGCGGGTCAAATTGTCCGGTAATAACTAAAGCCGCTTGAGAATCTTCATCCAGTATGGCTCTAATCTGATCGGTAAGCGCCGTACCATAAGCCGCGGTTTGGCTTGCGTTCATCAAAGCATTAGCCAGCTTGATAAGCCCTTCTTTAGGGTAACCTACGCCGGATTTAAAATTTTTATTGGCATAAACGACTAAGGCCGATGCGTTCTTTAAATAATCGTTACCGGCCAAAACAAAGGTCGGAGGAAGCCGAAAAGCGCTATCGGGGGAAACGTTCGGTGCATCGATGCCGGCAGCGGCAGCCGCGTCTTTGGGCGCAACGGTAGTAGTATCGGAATCAGCCGTGTCGGAAGTGCCGACTGCGCCGGCCGCATCAGGACTACCTGCGGCAATGGCTGCGTCAGGAAAGCTTGCGGCAGCATCCGTAGAAGAAGAAACGCCGCCATCACTGCTTTTACCGGCTTCAGAAACCAAAGCAGAACCATCTCCAACGGGACCGCCGTCAAAAGGAGACGCCGCCCTAAGCCCGGTGTCACAATTTATTTGGGTCATTGCCCCCAGCAACGCTCCGCCCACAAGCAAAGTGTTGAGCCTGGTGGGACCCCTGAACCGTCCGCCGGTAACCGGCGTGCCCTGAGAATTAGCGAAAGTATCGGCATTGCTCCCCGAAAAAGGGCCTTCAACCATCTTCTGCGCCGCCAAGCCGCTATCATGTGAAATATTAACCGGCGTACCGATCACAATTCCTCCGGAAAAGTATTGCCGCTTGGTGATTTTCCATCCCGCGGTTTGCGTAGTCCGATCGGCCTTAATGTAATTATAAACTCCTTTTTTAAAGGCTTCGACATACTGGTTATAAACTTTCTCTTTAACGGTTTTGTCGGTTAAATCGATGCCTTTGATCTTTTTCTGATCGATGTAATATTTATAGAAAGAATCTTTTAACTTGTTCTTAAACCACTTCGCCAGCATATACGAACAGAAGATCTGGCGCAATTCGCTGAAATTCTCTCCGCTATTTATCTCTTTTTCGATTTGAGGAATGATCAGCTGTTTCAAAGCATTGGTTGAACTATTCGCTTTAGAGGTGCTTTTTTGCATCGCCAGGTAATCCTCTTCCGTTAATACTTTAAGCTTAGCCTGCGTGATCAAAGCGGTGTTGCCGTTCTCGTAGATCTCCGCCGCTTGAGGGACGATCCATATTTTGTTGAAAGCGTTGACCGGCTTTTGCGTCTGCCCGCTTAATACCATCTGCCAGTAGTTTTTACCGGAAGCGCTCTCGGGATAGGTCAGCGATGAGGCTAATTGTTTTAAAAAATAGTCTTGCGCGAGTAAGCCTTCGCCAAACGCGGTTTGCCCCAACTCATTAGGAATTATTCTATCCTGTTCATAGGGCGAGAGGTTGACCCAAAGCTCTGTTTCGGGGATCGTCAGCGCCGCCATGAAATAACTCACCAGGCGCTTAATGTCTTCTTTGGTAACGCTTTTTTCCTGCTGTTTATCTATCACAAATTCGATCTGCAAAGGGTTATCGGGGTTAATTTTAACTCCCCGCAACACCGGGTGCGATTGCGCCGGCGACAAACTTACCCGCTGCGTGGGCGCCGGTAATCTTAACTCCTGCGCGAACGTTGTAAAACACAAAGAGATACCGACCCAAAGCGAAACAACCATGGAACAAAATTTTCTCGCACCTTTTTTCATAACAAACCTCCTGTAATTTTTTGCATAATAAAAATATGGGAAAAACCCTCACCGGAAGGATTTTGATTCAGGGCAAAACGGCATTTTTTTGCAAAGCAATGTAAAACCATAGCATTTCCACTTTCCGCCTCCCCCCTGATTGTCGAATAAAGTATAACTTATCAATGTGAAGAAAAATTTACGGGCGCGTGACCTTTTCGTGAACTTTCTATCGCTTACCTGCGGGGTAATGGCTCCGTAGGGCCTCCACGAGCATCAAACTTTCCCGCTGGAAGCAATAAATCCTGGGCTTGGCCGATCTCCAAAATATTCTTTTTAACAGAAGGCTTGCCTTGGAGTTTTTCCGCAAGTTCTTCTGCCTGGCGGTCCACATTCTTTTCCGTAATATCCACGGCAACCGCTCCCTGCGTAAAAGGCATGTGCACTTTAAAGTTTAACCCTGCCGTGCTTATATCTTTGAAAGCATTTTCGATCGCTTCGCCATAATCAAAATAATAGGCCCTTTGGCTGGATAGCATGCCGCGCGTGCGCCAACCGATATAGCTGTCCATGTGGCTGCCGGAAAACAAACGCGTTAAAGGTATGCGGAAAAACCAGGAACGCTCCAGGGGGAACGGCCTTGTTTTTTCGCCGTTAACCTGTTCGTATTTTGTATCCAGCTCCTTGATAGACCTGGATAAATTCTTACAAAAACCGAGCATGCTGTCACCTATAGTCATAACGCCGCCGCGGCGCATATATTGCAAGCGCTGCGGATTATGCGTCTCCACCTGGACCACCGAACCTTTGGAACGCTTATCCAGCTCGATGCTCCCGTTCACAAGATCAAAATAATCGATATCAAAATCATCTTTTTTTATAACTATTTCGCCATGCTTAGCCTTTTCTTCATCTACCCAGATAATATGGTCAACAATAGAATCGGAAACCGATACCGGACCGACCATGGGGCTATCGATTACTGCCGATCCTCCGGCATTTTTTGCTTCCCACTCCTCGCAAGCAACAACACCATCTAATAATTCCAGTTGGTAAAGGCTCAAGTCCACGCCGCGCGAATTGCCGGGAAAGTGGTGTCTTTGCGTCATTTCGCCGATCGATACTTTTTGGGAATCGATATCGATAATGATTTGACGCTTACCGGGAGCTTTTACCGCTAAAGTTTCTACGAGCTGCCGGACATCGTGCTTTAAACCGCCGGGGCTGCGCACAAAAACTATTTGTGTCCTTGGGGCCGGGGCAAACAAAAGTTCTGCCTGCTCTCTAAGCGTTTTCTCTTCTTGCGCGGATATGCCGTTAACAAGTATCATCACCGAATCAACGCTGGGGTGATAACGCTCATCTCTGGCAATAAGCAGTTTGTCCCAATAGATATATAAATCTGCTTCCGGCCCCAAAACCACGGGCTCCGCCTTTTCCTTTCTCCACCCGAACAAAAAAGAAGAAAATCTATAAGACAACGGCGATAGAAAAGGAGCAATATAGGAAACGCTCTTAAATAGCGCGAATAAACAGCGCTTGCCGAACGCGATTCGCTGGAGGGTACCGCTTTTAACGCTATCGCCGTATAAATTTAAGGTTTTTTTCAGCTTGTTGAACCTTGCGATATCTTTTTTCCCACGATCGCCATTAGGCCCATTATTCCCTATATCCTGATTTACTGTCCGCATCATTTCTAAAGTTTCGCCAAAACCATAAAAGCTTCCATCCATCGTCAACCTGTCCAAGCCATAGCTAAAATGCGTAGATAAATAGCCGTTCGGGGCGAGAAACATCTTGTATATCGTCAAAATAGCGCCGGCTATACCTTTCTTGATTCCGTTTCCAACAATAAATAATGCCAAAGTTGCAACGCTAAGGCCAAGGTTGATGTAAAAATTTATCCTTCTTGCCGTCCTGATCGTCCGCTCATTATCTTTTTCCCTTATTTTTTGCGGTTTTTCAAAACGCTGAATAGCCTCCGCTACACCGCGCTGCAATTGAGTATCCGTCTCATAATATAAACCGTTATCAAAGCGGTTAAACCACTGCTTGGCCTCAACTACATCCTGCGGCATATACTCTGTTTTGGCTAAATTGTACAGAGGGGTTACGCCGGTGGCCCAACGCATAAACCTTCCCCACGCTTTCTCCCCATCCATAAACTCGCGGCGGCGCGAATCGAGGCTGGAATAATACTCTGCCATGCGCCGCGCATACCGGCTTCCCTGGGCAACACAATATAACCGGTAAAAATATGCGTCGAGCATATCACGTTCATGTTTATCGGTCGAACACTCTTTGCGATACATGAGATCGATCATTGTGCGAGCAACATAGTATTGAATTTTTATATACTCTCCGGTCAAGGCATCGTAGTTTTTCCCATCTTTGCCGGTTAAATTCTCGCCCACGGCCTTATATTTCAAAAGCAAATTGCGTAAAATAACATCGATACGGTGGAGCTGTCCATTGCTGAGCATTCCTGCCTTGAGTATCGAGGCCCACTCTTCAA